>OGXU01001658.1_pt1 | contig 10561 bp, 10 predicted proteins | sample 1576381 | NCBI WGS metagenome assembly OGXU01 (sample SAMEA3541544, study PRJEB24748) | human gut metagenome | biome: human gut; feature: human-associated habitat; material: faeces | place: China | collected 2012 | reverse complement strand
AGCGAGCTTATATCCCCATAAATAAATTTAGGGGCTTTACGCTCGCATTTGGTAATAGAGAAGGTAAAATTATTATCAAAGAAAATAAAGTTGATATTAAAGTCGGTTTTAATATAGAAATGATGAGTTTAGTATTTAAAGTTGATAAATAAATTAGACTAAAAGCTAAAATAATTAAAGGAAAAAATATTTTTTGTGCAGAATTTATTAAAATTATGGTGAGAAAAATGAGTAATAATTTTTCACTGAGATTTAGCCAACTGTTTTTATGGGGATAATTATGATGGTGAAGAAAAATTAATTTAGTAGTAATGGAAAATAAAGTTTTTTGCCAAAAATTATCTTTATCCTTTGGGGGTGTGTACTCATCTGTAGTTAAAAGCCATTTAGGAATTTTAGCAGAATTATCAAAGTGATTGTTTTTTTGCATAAATAATATTTCCAAGTATTTTAAAGATGATGATTAAAAGAGCAACACCAATAATAGCTGAAGCTATATAAGCTAAAATATCAGTTGTTCCACTCATGGTATAATCAGGGAAAAAAGCTTCATAATTAAATCCATTTAATAATTTTTCTGGAATAAATCCAAGAGGAACCCCCGAAGAAGTATCATTTAAAATTTCTTCTGGAGCCCATTCACCCCATGCAGTGCCTTCAGCTATGAGTCCAAGTGGAGAAATGATAATTAAAAATGCTAATAAAGAAAAAATAGAATTTAATTTTATCTGTTGGCTATCATAAATTATATTTGGAGATGTCTTGAGGATAAAAAGATATAAAGATAAAGTAAATAAACCTTCTGCTATGCCGGCAATCGTCAAGTGAGATAAAGCCATGGCAGGTATGGATATCCAAAGTGGATACGGACAATAAAGTGGTTGACCTAAATTATCTACAAATAATAATGGCTGAATACCAAGTTCTAAAGCTGTGAAAAAAGCAGCTAAATTTATACTGATATAGGCAGATAGAAAAATAGTGTATTTATGATAAAAGGGAGATAAATGAATTTTATTTAAAATTTTATAAATAAAAAAGCCTGTGAAAGGTAAAATAAATGCTATATTAAAACAATTAGCTCCAAAAGATAAAATACCACCATCACCAAAGATTATAGCTTGAATGAAAAGTGCTACACTGATAGATATACAGGCGGCATAGGGCCCTAGCAGTAAAGCAATGAGTGTTCCACCGACAGCGTGGGCTGTAGTGCCATCAGGAATGGGCAGATTAAACATCATTAAAATAAAAGCAAATGCGCCACCTATACCAATTAAAGGAATTTTATCAGCAGATAAAGTTTTATTTATCTTGCGGATAGAATAGTACCAGATGGGTGTCATAGCTACAAATAAAGTAGCACATGTGGAAGGGCTTAAATAATTATCAGGAATATGCATGATGAAATCCTCCTTATAAATAATATTATTTGCCATCATTATATTATTTATAAATGATAAATATAAGCCTATGTATAGGATAGAAATAAAAATTAAAATAAAATCATGAATATCAAAGCATTAAGCTATAATTTAGGAAAGTGAAAATATTTTTATATGGGGGTATGGGGGAATATGATAATTAAAAATGAAAGAGGTGTATTTTATGAAATACGATTTAGAAAATATTAATGCTCGCTTTGGCATTGGTAGTCAAAAATGGCAGGAAATGAAAAATAATCCTTTAGTAGATGAAAAAGTAATTCCTTTTTCTGTAGCTGATATGGAATTTAAACTTGCCCCAGAAATCACAGAAGGACTAAAAAAATTTATAGATGATAATATCTTAGGCTATGCAGGCACGAATAAAAAATATCGTGAAAGCGTTTGTAAATGGCAACAAAAGCATCATGATTTTACAGTTGATGAAAAATGGCTTGTAGAAACACATAGTGTAGTAAATGCTTTTTTCACTGCTGTAAAAGCATTTACGCAAAAAGGCGATGGTGTGATGTTATTTACACCTGTTTATTATCCTATGTATAAAGCTATAGAAATCAATCAAAGAAAATTAGTGGAAATACCTTTGATTAATAATGGTATGACATATGATATTGATTGGGACTTATTTACAAAAAAAGCTAAAGCAATAGATACAAAAATGTTGATACTTTGTAGTCCACATAATCCTTGCGGTCGTATTTGGACAAGAGAAGAATTAACTAAAATTAGTGAAATTTGTTTAACAAATGATATTTTAGTAGTAGCAGATGAAATTCATGCTGCTTTAATCATGCCAGGATTTAAACATGTTTCCTATGGTACGATTTCTAAAGAAGCATTAGAACATTCAATTATTTGCACAGCACCAAGTAAAACATTTAATTTAGCAGGTATGCAACTTTCTAATGTATTTATAGCTAATGAAAATTATCGCAATCTATTTAAAGCAGAACAAGCAACTGATGCAGATTTTGCTTGTAGTATTTTAAGTTATGAAGCTTGTCGTTTAGCTTATGAATATGGCGAAGAATGGTTGACAGAGGTCATAAATATCATTGATACAAATAAAAAAATAATTATGGATTTTATGCAAGAGTATTTTCCACAAGTGAAAATAACACAGCTTCAAGCGACATATTTATTATGGCTTGATTTTAGAGCATTTAATTTAACCAATGAAGAATTAGAAATGCGTAATCGCCAAAAAGCGTGCCTTTATTTTGATGAAGGTTATATATTTGGTAAAGCAGGTAGTGGGTTTGAGCGTTGGAATTTGGCTTGTCCAACAAAATATATTCATTGGGCATTAGAGCGTCTATATCAGGCTTATAAAGAGTTTGCTGTGAAATAAATTTATAGATAAAAAAAGAAAAACCTTCTATGTTAGGGCTATACATAGAAGGTTTTTCTTATGCAGTTTGAAGAGTTGTTATCATCAGTTTATCCAAATTAGGAATAATTTTGTTGATAACATGAAAAAGAAGGTGTTCATCACAGCTTACGCCGATGATGTCTGCTACTTGTTTAAGGTTTTGCGTAGCATTTTGAGCAGCAATGCCGTAGTCGGCAAAGAGAAGCATTTCTATATCATTGTCAAAATCACCAACAGCGATAAATATTTTATCCTTGTACATAGGCATTTTGCGTAAATTATCCAACATAATACCTTTAGAAGCATTTTTAGGAATTAATTCAAAATAACTAGACCAAGAAGTAAAATATTTGGCAATTTTATCCATCTCCATAGATTTGGCGAAATTATGGAGCCATGATATCGTATGAGTATTTGTTGTATAGAATTGAACTTTTAAGATGTCTAAATCATAAAGGTCATCTAGATTACTTCTGATATAAGATAAATTTTCACGTTTGATAACAGGGTCATCAAATTCTTCTTTAGTGATGATGTGAAAAGTATCTTTAGTATGAAGTTCTATACAAGTGTTAGGACAATGAATTAAACATTGTTTGAGAAAATTGAAAAGAATTTTTGTTTGCAGTGATAATGTTTTTAAGACTACATTATTATTCGTGTCTTGCAAGATTGTGCCATTATAAAATATGCTAGGTGCATTTATAGGAAGCTCTGGAATATATTGTTTACAACTGTGGAGGGTTCTTCCAGTAGCTACTGCAAATGTACCACCGGCTTTAGTGAATTCATTTAAAGCATATTTGTTAATAGTAGAAATTTGCGATTTAGAATTAATTAATGTGCCATCCATATCACTGATTAAGAAAACATTACTAAAATCTGTCATAATTATTACCTCAAAATGGAGTTAATTTTGTAGAAGATAGAAGCTACCACGCATAGCAAGTCTTCTTCTTCTACAAATGTATCTAATAACCAGAGGTGCTATTTCCTAACTGATATGCTTTTATTATAAATAGAACTTTTAAAGATATAATGAAAGAATTGTAAAAAATTAATAAAAAATTTAAAAAAATATTGATATTTTTTAGAAGTATTGATATAATATTAATGGATAAAGATTATTGATTAATAAAAATTACAAAGAAGATGTTATTTATGAGAAGTATTACAAAACTTGATTTACAGTATGCACATCGTTTTTATGGTTTCAAAGGCGAAGCTCAATATCTTCATGGGCATACAGGTGTTCTCACCATTGAAGTAGAAGGTTCTATTAATTCTGGCGTAAATATGGTATTCCCTTGTAATGAAATTCAAAAAACTGCATGGGAAGTTTTGAAAAATTTTGATCATGCTTTAATTTTGCGTGAAGATGATCCATTACTTCCTGCTATTTTAGGTGTTTATGAAAAGCAAGGTATAAAAGATGGTGCACCAAACAATGTGATGAAAGGGCCTGCTTTTAAAACAGAACTTGCTACTGCATATCCAGATTGTCGTCTTGTTGTTACAAAAGAAACAATGACAGTTGAAGGTATGATAAAAATTGTTTATGAGCTTTTAAAAGATAAATTAAATATTGTAAAACTCACTTTCTCTAGTGGAGTTAATTTGGCATCTGAAGAATATGAACCACATCTTGAAGTTGATCGTTGTCCATTATGTGGTATTGCATTGAATGAAGATGGCGTTTGCCCAAAATGCGGTTATAAGAAACCATAATTATATTTATAGATAAAAAAGCCACAGCATATGCTGTGGCTTTTTTATCTAATTATCGTTGACGAGCAACTGTTCCTGCTCTACCTGGTAAATATCCATGATAAACTTCACATTCTTTTATATTAGGAACATATTTACCTTCTTCTAATTTTACAAATTCATAACCAAGTTTTTTGGCTTTTTTGATGAAATCATGAAGAATAGGTAATTGTTTTAAGCCTTCCATTTCTGAATGGATAGTTAAAACATTAAATTCTTGATCGCAATGACTCAACCAATAATCATTGATATTTTCTTCAGTGATTAATTTATTATCTAAAGTGCTACCTAAACATTCATCCATAGTGAGCAATGTTCCTGGAATTTGTAATGGCAAATATTTTTTATCATTCATGATAGGATAAAATGGATAATATCCGCGAACATCACTGCAATAATCAAAACCTAATTCTTGTTGAACTTTTAAACTGCGAGGTGTTACTTGCCAGCCAGGAGCAGCACAAGCTTTAGCTTTAAAGCCAGCGATTTTTTCAAAGAGATTAATAGCTTTGGTCAATTCTTCTTTTATAGTATCTTCAGATAGGAAAGGCAATTTATCTTGCCAGTAAACATGGTCCCAACAATGAATACCACATTCGTGATTTTCTTTGATAGCACGAAGAAATGGCATAGGATTTGGTTCGACGATATGAGGTGCAGGTAAAAGAGTACCATACATCATAGTTTTAAAACCATAAGTACTAGGCGCTTTAGTGCGTAGCATTTTAGTTAAAAAACCTTTGCGAAAGATACGGCGAATAGCTTTACCAGAATTGTCAGTACCCATGGAGAAAAAGAAAGTAGCTTTGATATTTTCTTGTTTAAAAACATCAAGCATGCGAGGTACACCTTCATCATAGCCACGTTTTGTATCTACATCAATTTTTATAGCAATTTTTTTAGCCATAATATCCTCCAAATTTTATATTTTAGTTAAAAAGCCATCGCCACTAGCAAATGCTGAGGCAATGGCTTTGATTTTTATAAATAATAATTAAGCTTTATCTAAATTTTTAGCATACCATTCAAGTGTATAGTGGATTGCTTCACGAAGTGTAGCTTTTGGTTTCCAACCGAGGCGAGTTTCCATTTTTTTCACAGATGGCAATCTATCTTGCATATCATCATAGTTTTTACCGTAATATTTATCGGAGTCCATAACGATAAATTCTACTTTATCGGCTTTATCTTTGAATTCAGGGAATTTTTTCATTTCATCAACAACGATTTCAGCCATTTCTTTGATGGAATAATTGTTTTCTGGATTACCAATATTGAAGATTTGTCCTTCTGCTTGGTCATCTTTATTAGTGATGATATCGATTAAACCTTGTACACCATCGCCTACCCAAGTAAAGCTACGACGTTGAGCACCACCATTTACAAGTGTTATTTTGCCGGTGTACAAAACATCATAGATGAATTGAGTGATGGAACGACCTTTATGTTCGCTTGCATCTTTGAAGCTATCAAGACGAGGTCCTACCCAGTTAAATGGACGGAATAAAGTGAATTTAAGCCCCATTTCTTGACCAAAAGCGAAGATTACTCTATCCATCATTTGTTTACTACAGCTATAAATCCAACGGCTCTTAGATACAGGACCTAAGATTAAATTACTGTTATCTTCGTCCATGACTTTATTGTTAGGATCAGGCATACCATATACTTCAGAAGTTGAAGGGAAGATAACGCGTTTACCATATTCAGCACATTTACGAACCATTTTTAAGTTTTGTTCAAAATCAAGTTCGAATGTCCAAAGTGGACGAGTTATATAATAAGCTGGGCGAGCGATACCGATTAATGGTAAAAGAACATCACATTTTTTAATTTGTTCATTGAGCCAAGCTTCTTCTTTGAAGATATCGCCTTTTTTCATAGAAAAGCGAGGATTATCTAAGAATTGAGTGATATTATTATCTGCTAAGTCAAAACCTTGAATTTCCCAGTCTGTTTGAGCAAGTGCCATTTCAAGGAAATGAGAGCCAATAAAACCGTTTACACCAGTAACAAAAATTTTCATATGATAAATACTTCTTTCTATCTTTATTTATAATAGTTTATTCAAGTTCGAATTTAGTACCGATTGGCAATAAATCAGTAAATGCTTTAGCATCTAATTCAGCTTCATTTTCAAATTGTAATTTTTCCAATTGAAGTAGACCTTTTCCAGTGCCAATACAAAGTGGATTAGTACTTACAATTTCGCCGATATTTCCTGTTCCTTCGATTGGTTTTGCCCACCAGATGAATAATTTTTTATTATTCACATAGGTAAAAGCTCCAGGAAAAGGATGTGTAACGCCACGAATGAGATTGTATAAACTAACGGCGTCTTTAGAAAAATCCAATAAACCATCTTTAGGGCGACGTCTGCCAAATTTTGTGGCTTGTGTATCATCTTGTGGTGTCAAAGTAATAGTACCTGCCTCTATTTTTGGCAAACAATCTTTGATAATTTCACTAGCGATTTTACTAACTTTGATGAAAACATCTAAAGATGTATCTGTAAATGCTATATCAAATCCACGCTGGTCTACAATATCACCTTCATCAGCTTTTTCTGTCATAAGATGAAGTGTGGCACCAGTGCGTGTTTCACCATTTACTACAGCCCAATTGATACATGTTTGACCACGATATTTAGGCAATAAAGCACCATGGAGATTATAAGCACCTAAACGAGGTTTTAAAATGATTTCATTAGGAATTAAACGGCGAAAATAGAAAGAGAAGATGATATCTGGATTTAAATTTAAGATATAATTAGTAGCTTCTTCATCTATTTTTTTTGGTCTAAATACAGGGATATTATTAGCCTTAGCCAAATCATATACAGAATGAAACCATATTTCTTCATCAGGGTCATCTTGATGAGTATATACAGCTAAAATATTAGCTTTAGCTTCTATTAAAGCTTTAAGACAAGTATATCCAGGTTCACTATAGGCAAATACTACAATAGAAGGTCTATTCATCTTCTTTAGCACCGTCCTCATATATTTTTCTGATTATATAATGTGGTCGTTGCTGAATTTGTTTATAAATTCTACCAGTATATTCGCCAATGATACCAAGTGCCATAATAGTTGCACCGATCAAGAAGAAGTTTACAGCCATTAAAGTGAAGACACCATCAGCTTCTGGTCCGACAATGATACGGCGTAAAATCAAATATAAGAAAAAGATAATACTTAAAAGGGAGATACCCATACCGCTCATTGTAACCATTTGTAGTGGAGCTATAGAAAAGCTTGTCATTAAGTCAAAATTTAAGCGAAGCAAACGGAAAAAGCTATATTTAGATTCGCCAAATTCACGTTCGCGATGACTGACAGGAATTTCTATAGGATTTACGGCAAATTTTTGACCTAAAGCAGGAATGAAAGTAGTGCTTTCACGACTTTGAACGATGATATCGACAATGCGACGACTATATCCGCGGAGCATACAGCCATAATCGCTGATATGCAAACCACTGATGCGATTAGTCATTCTGTTTACAAAGCGAGAAGCTACTTTTCTAAATAAAGGGTCATGACGATTTTGACGACATGTGCCGACTACATCATAACCTTCATCCATTTTGGCAATGATTTTAGGGATTTCTTCTGGCGGATTTTGAAGGTCAGCATCTAAAGTAATGATGTATTTTCCACGAACATTAGCAAAACCAGAAGTGATTGCCATATGCTGACCAAAATTACCATTTAAATCAATGACGCGAACAGTTTTTTCATGCTCTTTTTGAAAGTCATAGAGCATGGCAAATGATTTATCACGACTGCCATCATTGATAAAGATTATTTCAAAACTACGCTGTAAATTTTCCATTACAGGATAGAGTTCTTTAAATAATTGAGGGAGAGATTCTTCTTCATTGTAAACTGGAATTACAATGGAAATTTCAGGACTTCCTAGCATTTTTTAGTTATCAGCCTTTCATACCACAGATTTCTTTGATTGCTTCGATAACATCTGTTACATCTTCATCAGTCATTGCAGGGAAGAGTGGTAAGGAAACAATACGTTCAGATACATATTCAGAGTTTGGTAAATCGCCAGCTTTAAGACCAGTGAGTTCGCCAAAGCAAGTAAATAAATGAAGTGCTTGATAATGGTAAGCTGTACCGATATTTTTAGCACTCATTTTTGCCATGAAATCATCACGACTAAAACCGAGTTCATCAATATCAATTAGAGGTGTGTATATATGCCAAGAATGAACATTGCCTTCTTCAATTTCTGGAGGAAGGATTAAACCACGTACGTCTTTTAATTCTCTTTGATAGCGAGCTACGATTTCACGACGACGATTATTGAATTCTTCAAGATGAGTGAGCTGGTCGCGACCGATAGCAGCTTGAATATCCATCATTTGATATTTTAAACCTGGACGGAAAATATCATAATGAGCTTTACCATTTGCTTGATAACGGTTCCAAGCCCCTTTACTCATACCATTTTGACGTTGCATAGACATGAGTTCAGCTGCTTCTTCATCATTTGTACAAATCATGCCACCTTCACCAGTTGTGATATTTTTTGTTGGGTGGAAGCTAAATACAGCAATATGACGAGCACCACGACCAAAGCCGATTTTTTTACCTTTATATTCTGCACCAAGAGCATGAGCGGAGTCTTCGATAATGCCAAGATTATATTTTTGTGCAAGAGCTTCAAGTGCGTCCATATCGCAAGGGCGACCTGCAAAATGAACAGGAATGATAGCTTTTGTTTTTGGTGTGATAGCTTCTTCAATTTTATTTATATCAATATTGAATGTATGAGGGTCAATATCTACTAAAACAGGTTTACCACCAGCAAATACGATTGCATTTACAGTGCTAGCAAATGTCATAGGTGTAGTAATAACTTCATCACCAGGCTCGATAAGTGCCATTACAGCGAGATGTAAACCAGCAGTAGCAGAGTTTACGGAGATACCAAATTTGCAACCTACATAATCAGCAAATTTTTGTTCAAAATCTACTGTTTTAGGGCCCATAGCGAGCCAACCTTTACGAATAGAGTCTGCTACATCAGCAATAGCTTCTTCGCTAACCATAGGTTTAGCAAAAGGTAAAAATTCTTTACGCATTGAAATATTCCTCCAAATCATTTAACTATTATTTATTAATCAAAATAGTATATGACCCTTCAGTTAATACTTGTTTCGCTGGAGAAGTCAATACATTGAGACATTTATCTTTATAACGTTCTTTAACCACAATTATAATACGCTTTTGACTGTTCCACAAATCATTTAACTCTTCGCCATTGAGAAACCAACCTGCACCACTTGGATGTTCAGAGCCAAACTCAAGTTCACCTTTGAAATCAGCAAGAGCAACTCGTTGATTAGTGTAATATGGTATACCGTGATAAAAATCGCCATAATTTACAATTAAAGCGTCTTGTGGATTTAATTCATTGATTTTTTGGCTTACATAATATGCAGATTGATTATTGTGTACTTGTTGTTGAACATCATGAAGACCTAAACCAAAGAAAAATCCCATGACACAAAGAACACTTACAGTGCAACGAAATCTTTTTGTTTTTATCCAAACCAAAATAGAGGCAATGGTACCGATGAATAATGCTGCTGTGAGTAAACCACCTTCGGCAATGAATTCATCAATTGTCAAATAATTAGAACTTAAGACATAGCCGACTAAAGCTCCAACAAAAGCTAAGCATAAGATGCTATTGATTAAAAAGCTATGACAAAGCCAAGAATTTTCATCTTCAAAACGTTTGATGGAAGCTGCAATTAAAATGGCAAGTGGCATCCAGCAAGGCATGATATATGGTACTAATTTAGAATCAGAAATAGAGTAGAAAATGAAAATGATAAAGAACCATAATAATAAGAAGATGATATCAAAGCGATTGCGCTGAGATGTTGTTTTACGAATAACACCTTTTTTACTAAATAAGGATAATAAAAATCCAGTCCAAGGTAACATGC
>OGXU01001657.1_pt1 | contig 10564 bp, 10 predicted proteins | sample 1576381 | NCBI WGS metagenome assembly OGXU01 (sample SAMEA3541544, study PRJEB24748) | human gut metagenome | biome: human gut; feature: human-associated habitat; material: faeces | place: China | collected 2012 | reverse complement strand
AAGGTAGTCATCAATTTTTTTACTTGCAATTAGTATATAGTTTATCGAATTACTCGGGGAATGATTTCATATTCTGTTTTCGGGAATCTTTATGAAATCTTCAAAATTGCCCGGTATGCTATCCGTAAAATCAAAGAAAGGACTTGATTATATGGATATGATTTTGAAAACGACTGACCTCTGCAAAAATTTCAAGGGGCAAATGGCGGTAAACAATGTGTCACTGAACATCCGGCGCAACTCGGTTTATGGTCTGCTGGGGCCGAATGGGGCTGGCAAATCCACGATCTTAAAAATGCTCACCGGCATTTTGCGTCCCACATCGGGAAGCATCGAGTTTGACGGCCACCCGTGGAAGCGGAATGATCTGGAGCATATCGGTGCTTTGATTGAGATGCCCCCGCTTTACGAAAATCTGACTGCATACGAAAATCTCAAAGTCAGAACTACATTGCTCGGCCTGGACGATGCACGAATTAACGAGGTATTGCAAATTGTCAAGCTCACGAATACCGGCAAGAAACGGGCCGGACAGTTTTCTCTTGGTATGAAGCAGCGGCTTGGTATTGCTATTGCATTGCTGAACAGTCCCCAGCTTTTGATTCTGGATGAACCGACTAACGGCCTTGACCCTTTAGGGATTGAGGAACTTCGAGAGTTAATTCGCTCTTTTCCCTGCAAAGGGATTACAGTTATTTTGTCCAGCCATATTCTGTCAGAAGTCCAGCAGATTGCAGATCATGTGGGTATCATTGCCGGCGGCGTCCTTGGATATGAGGGAGAGCTTCGCGCCGGTGAAGATTTGGAACAACTCTTTATGGATGTTATTCGCAGAAATGGTAAGGAGGAATATTAAATGGAGATGGCATATATTCAGGCAGAGAACCTAAAGCATAAGAGAACTTTCACAAAAATGCTGATCGTTCTGGCCCCGTTTGTAACTGCGCTTATGAACTTTTTTGCCCCTCTTTGGTTCCAGCTCAATTCTTATAATTGGTGGTATATCTTGCTTTATCCTGGATTCCTTACGCTCACCTGTGCCTTGATTGAACAGCGGGATAATGGCAAACTAAAATATCGTGCCGTTGCTTCATTGCCTGTTTCGCAGAACAAAGTCTGGAAAGCAAAAATTGGAGTGGCCGGTATTTACTCCTGTATGGGGAATTTCATTTTCCTGGCGCTAAATCTGTTGGGCGGTTTTGCAATATTAGTTATCAACGAAATTCCCCTGACAATCGGAATTTGGCAGGCTGCGGCCGGAACAGCTTGTATTGTCATTGCAAGCCTATGGGAAGTTCCGCTGTGCTTATGGTTATCAAAAAAAGTTGGTATCTTTGTCACGGTTATTCTTAATGCCGGACTTGGAAGCGTTTTAGGGATTTTCACGGCTACAACCTCTTTGTGGATGATCTGCCCGTATAGCTGGGTGCCGCATCTTATGATTTCCGTGTTAGGTATTTTGCCTAATGGTGAGCCGGTTGCAGATCAGAGTACGGCAATGGCATTTTGGATGATTATACTTGTATTGGTCATTTCGCTGGCCTGGTTTGCGGCGCTGTCATTTTTAACTGCAAGATGGTTTGAGAAAAAGGAAGTGGGGTAACTATGGTATCTGTGGTTCGCTGCTGGAAAGCAGAATATCAGAAGTGTAAACATAGCATTTTGCTCTATATGCACAGCATGATTCCGATTATATGTGCGGCGATTTTTGCGGGTTACTATCATATATCCAGATGGGAACCGGCAACCAAAATCAGTGCCTATCTGGAAGTGCTGGCCGTTGCGTTCCCGTTTCTGATCGGCATTATTGTGGGCCTGGTTGTTCAGATCGAAAATCAGGCCGGGCATTATCAGCTTTTGTTGGGAACAATCCCATCTCGCATGGCAACGTATATTGGTAAACTTGGTTTTCTGATGACCTGTGCTTTTGGCGCAACATTTTTAGCGTTAGGAACATTCGCTGCACTATATAGGGGTGCTCCGGCAAGCCTTTACCTGAAAGCAGGGATTCTATTGTTGATTACCATGCTTCCCATTTACCTGATTCATTTGTTTGTGGGAATGAGCTTCGGAAAAGGTGCATCTATTGGATTGGGAATTGCAGGGAGTTTAATAGCTGCCCTTATGATAACAGGGCTTGGTGACGCTACATGGAAATATATTCCCTGGGCCTGGGGCGTTCGTGCTATGGATTACACTGTGATTGCATGGGATAGCCCCCAACTGTATGCACAGGTAAAAACCGATTTTTTCAGCGGTATGATTATTTCTGTATGCTGCACTGTTTGTCTGCTGATTGCCAGTTTGGTTTGGTTTCATGGTTGGGAGGGAGGTAAAAACAGTGAATAAAAAGTGCCTGTTTGCCGTGGTAATTGTGCTTGTAAGTCTTATATGCTTATCGGCCTGCGGTGCGCTCCGCGATACCGCCGATAAAAATAAGGCGTTAAATGAATCTCTGCCGTATTATGAGCTGAACGCCGCAAACTATGATGAAATTTCATATAACGGCCTGACATATACCATAACGGATGAATGTCTTGAAATGTCAGAACTGCAAGAAGAAATCGGGCAGGTATCGAAACGCTTCAAAAATGTGGCGGGGGAAGATTTCAGTTTCGGCTACGTTTACAGTATTGTGGATGTGGATATAAGCAATGCCGTAGCTGTAAATATCAACAATGAATATCGGAAAGCTGACATTAAAAATAATGATGAGTAACCTCGACAATGTGGTATAATGGGGCGGGAGGTGATTTTTTGACCCACTTACTTGTAGTTGACGATGAAGTTTCTATCTTGGAATTGATTAAGAACAGTTTGGGGAAAGATGGATATTTGATAACAGTCTGTCAAAATGCGGATGATGTAGACATCAAAAAGCTGCATTCCTATGACCTCATTCTTTTGGATGTGATGATGCCTGGCACAGACGGGTTTGAGTTTTGCAAACAAATCAGGAATATGGTAGACTGCCCGATTCTCTTTCTGACCGCAAAGACATTAGAGGAAGATATATTGTTTGGATTGGGCATCGGTGCGGATGATTATATTACGAAACCTTTTCGTATTCAGGAGCTTCGCGCCCGTGTCGCGGCACATTTACGCAGAGAAAAAAGGGAGCATCACAGCACACTTTCATTTGAGCCTGATATAAGATTTGACCTTTCCGCAAAGGTACTGTATGTTTCAGAACAGCCGGTTCCCCTTACCAAAAGCGAGTATTCAATCTGTGAATACCTTGCGAAAAACCGGGGACAGGTTTTTACAAAAGAACAAATCTATGAAGCCGTTTTCGGGTTTGATGGAATAGGCGATAACTCTACGATCTCAACGCATATAAAAAATATTCGTACGAAATTGGAGCATTTCAAAATAAGTCCGATCAGCACCGTATGGGGGATAGGATATAAATGGGAGTAAAAAAGAAACCTACATTGAAAATATTGTTTCGCCAGTTTGCTATCTCCCTCATTGTCATGCTGGTAGCGGCAATTATTGTCCCTTTTGGTTTGGAGGGACTTGCTATAAATGCTGGATTAGCTACAAGAGCAAATCTAAGTGAATTGCAGGTAAAAGAGATCATTCCAACGCTGAAGATTGCCCCGGATATTACAAAGGTTGTGATTCCACAGGGATGCGGCTACTTAATTCTGGACAAGAACTTTAATGAGCTTTACAGCAATATGGACGATGATGAAAAAGAAATTGCCCTGCTGTACGCAAAGGGAGAATATATTGAACATGCTACGGGGAGGCAGTTTGCACTTGTTGTCCGGGAAAACGAATTTTGCGTTTTAAGGTATTATATTGGTTCTCAATTTACAGTGTCATGGCTACCGGAATATTTTCCATCTCCTGACACGCTTGTGTTTATCCTGATGGCTGTAAATTCGCTGCTGGTCATTATCATACTGACCGCCAGATTTGCTAAGAACCTGCGTACACAACTGACCCCGCTTTTTGAAGCAACTGCAGAGGTTTCAAAGCAAAACCTTGATTTTGAAGTAGGACACGCCAAAATCAAAGAGTTTGAAGATGTCCTTGCATCTTTTTCAGATATGAAAGATAATCTGAAAATTTCGTTAGAACGGCAATGGAAAACCGAACAGACACAGAAAGAGCAAATCGCCGCGCTTGCCCATGATTTGAAAACGCCTCTGACGGTTATTCAAGGAAATGCTGATTTACTCACAGAAACAAATCTTGATGATGAGCAACGATTATACGCTGGTTACGTCGTGGAAAGCTCCGGCCAGATGCAGTCATATATTCAAACCCTGATTGATATATCACGGGCGGCGGTTGGTTATCAGCTCCATATTGAAAGTATAGACTTGCCAGCGTTCATGCAGCACTTGTTCGGTTATATGGAATCACTATGCCGGACAAAAGAAATCCGGCTGCAAATGAATACTGTTTCACTCCCTCAAATGCTGAAATTTGATAGGGTGCTGATAGAACGTGCTATTATGAATGTTATCAGTAATGGGCTGGACTACTCCCCACAAGGCGGAACGCTTTATGTGGATGTTCAGAGTAAAAACGGTTTCGTGGAAATTTCAGTCACAGACGAGGGAACGGGGTTTTCTAAAGAAGCATTATGCCACGCACAGGAACGGTTCTATATGGGCGATCAAAGCCGCAATTCAAAGTTACACTTTGGTATGGGTCTATATATTACAAATTCGATTATGGAACAACATAATGGTCAGCTTATTTTAGAAAATTCAAAAGAAACCGGCGGCGCAAAGGTTACTATGAAACTTCCTTGCTGATTTTCCGATAGTGTAATGGACGTCTTTTCAGTTTGTGAGAATTGCAAAACTGTAATTTTGAAATATTAATACAGTAATATCAAATGACGAAGGATAGCCGAGTTTATTTCTCGACTATCCTTTTCTTTTTTTACACATCAATTCGTTGCTGTTGGACTTTCAACTTGTTGGGATTTTGCTACTGCATATTGAGCCATTCTCATTCGGTTCTGCTCGAATACTTCGTCTACCATATGTGTGTAGATTTTTGCGGTTACCGATATGTCAGAGTGTCCCATCCATTCTTTTGCCACATTGATTGGCACTCCGGCTGCTTGACAATCGGTGCAGAAAGTGTGTCGAAGTAGGTATGGCTCGAAGTCGGGTGCTATGATTGAGTTCTTTACTTGATTGCGATATAGGTGAGCTCCGTTTGCTAAGTCCATTTCTTTTAAAAAGTTTTTCCAGCTTTGATAAAAGGCATTGTCATCCATTCGTGTGTGCTTTTCGTACTTTACGAATACATATTCATTGTTGAGTTCTTTTGCTTTATGTTCCTTTAATGCATCTAAAAGTACAGGCGGAATTGGTATCTTTCGTCCTGTTCCTGCTTCCGTTTTGGATTTGCCGACTGTCAGAATTGCGTTTTCAAAATCTATCCAATCCCACTTCATTCTTCGGATTTCTATCGGTCGAAGTCCGCAGCATAACATCGTAAGCACCATTGTTCCTGCATAGTGTTTTGGTATGGTTTCAAGTATCATTCGGCGTTCATCATCGGTGATTGGTCTGTGCTTGTTCTCGTACACAGTCGACAGGACAATGCTGTACCCTGCCCATTCCATAAGAGTTTTTACATAAGGCACCGACGCGGGAATATGCACAACACGCCGGACAGCACAAACAAGACGGCAATGGCCACACTGCGCAGCACATGGCGTTCCGTTACAGACAAGCCCTTACGGTTGGCAGACACAGGCACCCTCCCCTTTTTGCAAAAATGCATAGAATTCTAATACAAGCGTACCACACCCGACCGTCTTTTGCAACACAGCATTAGCACACAGGATGCAAAAGCGACGCACCGTTTGGAGCGCCGCTGCGTAGAGTCCTATTTACCTGTCAAATCGGCGACGATCCTAGCGCCAAACGCTGGCGCATCCTCCATAACGAACCGCTTCTCCCGGGCGTTTATATTTACACATTTCCGCATAAATGGCAAATAAATTCAGCTTACCTATCTAAATACTTTGCGATAAAATCCTCGACTGTACGCCAATACAGCGTGGGCGCAACAGAAGACGAGAGCGCATGGCCTGCGCCTTCTACGGTAAGTTTCTCTTTTTCGCAGGCTGCAGCCGCAAACTTTGGAATCGTTTAGTAGCTAAACCTCCAAAAATGAGGCTATTAGTGGAAAAGAGTTCCGGCAAACAGACGCGATCAAACAGAAAACATCACGAGCCGTGAATAAACAGCGTTGGTATGCGGCTCTTTTTCACCTGCGCAAGGGCGCTGGCCTGCTTAAAATCATACCCGTCACGAATCTTTGACAATACCGATGTGGCGTTGAGCACGGGGAACCACGGAATATGCAGGGCATCCGCCTCCCGTTGGAACTCATCCCATTCCGACGTGTAGCCGCAATCTGCAATAACAGCCTTCACATTTCCGGGTAAATCTTCACCTGACGCCATCAAAACCGTTGCCGCCCCCATGGATACACCATGCAGAACGATCCGGGCGTTCGGCTCCCATGAAAGGATCCGGTTTATCCACTTTATAATATCCACACGCTCCGGCCAGCCCATACCGATTTTTGTTCCCTCGCTGTCGCCGTGGGCTCTTGCATCTACTGCCAAAACATTATAACCAAGCGTGTAAAATTTATGAACAAATCCGGCCATATGCTTGGCCTTGCTTGTGTAGCCGTGGCATACGAGAACATATTTTGTGCCGGTATTTTTGAACCGTTTTCCGTGCAGGCGCAGCGAATCAGACAGAATATACACATCCTCTCCGTGTGTAGCATACCATTCTTTAATTTCCGGCGTGCCTGTCATACCGCTGTATTTTGCACTTGCCTCCTCTTCATTGCCGGCAGTATTCGTGGCTTTTTGAACCAAGTTGTTGAGTTTGCTCATATGGATAGGCGATTTCGTGTTGATTGAGATATCATAGAATATTTCCGCTGCCGTTGCAGTTAAAGCTGCCAGCCCACAAAGCGCGCCGAAAGCTATACCTACATTCTTTCTATTCATAAAAATCTCCTCCTGTCGTCAAAAGCATAACATTGTCGCAAAATGTCATTTTGCAATCTGAAGTTGTTTTGTGCGAGCCCCAGCTGTCTTTACAATACCAAAGCGCTCTGTGTATATCAAATCACATTTTTGGACGGATGTCAATAAAACCGCTGCTTTTTTGCTTTTTCCTTCATTTTTTCGTTTTCGCTGGGAGCGGCATTGTTGTGCTGCTGCAGGCTACACATAATACTTTGCCTGCGCGTTCCACAGCGCTGCATATTGGCCGTCGGCAGCCAAAAGCGCTGTATGCGTGCCGCTTTCCACCAGCCTTGCGTGATCAAATACGGCGATGGTATCGCAAAAGACGCAGCTGGACAGCCGATGCGAAATGTAAATGGCCGTTTTGCTTTGCACAAAGGAATTGAAGCGGCTGTAAATCTCGTTCTCCGCAATCGGATCCAGCGCCGCCGTAGGTTCGTCCAGCACCGCCACCAAAATCAGTTGCCTGGTGGTAACGCCCTTTTCGATACAATCGATCATCGCCTTTGGTATGGGCTTTGCGGCACTGGTCAGCTTTATCCTGCTTTAAAATCGACGGCTTGAAATCCGCCTCAAAATCGATCCAAAAGCCGCAGATTTTCGTTAAAAAATCATCGTTTTTTTCATTCACTTTTTTCATTCCGGGCTTTTATATTGTTTATGCATCAAAAATGCAAAAGTAACCATCAAAAAGCCAAAGCGATCTGTAATAATCAGATCGCTTTTTACTTGCAATTCATATGAGGTCAAGTTAACATAACTTTAATTGGTTTTTCCTATTCAATGGCTATAAATTTGCTTAGATAGAACATGCGAAATTTATTCTTATTTCGAAATGAAAAAAGTAAACAAAATGTCAAAATACGCAAGTAATATTTATAAAAGAAAAGACGGCAGATGGGAAGGTATTTATAAAGTCCATAGTGCAAGCAATATCAAGCAGATACATAACCATACTAAAAAATTGCAGTATACATACAAAAAATTTTGCAACTTTTTTTAGCCAATATGTGTTTCATTTATAGGAGGTGATGAATTATATGTCCATAATTGAATTTGACAATCAGCGTTTTGATGATTTATATCAAAAGTATGCCGGTATAGTTTTTAGAACAGCATACAATTTTCTTTTGAATAAAGATGATGCTGAGGATATTGTTCAGGAGGTATTTATTAAATATTTTATTTCTAATAAAACATTTAACGATGATAATCATGAAAAAGCTTGGATTCTTACAGTAACAGCAAATTTGAGTAAAAATGTTCTTCGTTCAAAATCACGTCAAAATTTGGAATTAGATGATACAATTAAAATTGTGGATAATAAATTTGAAAAAGCAACAACTAATCATTTAGATTTAGAAGAAGCTATGAAAAAATTAACCGCAAATCAAAGACTTGTAATTTATCTGTTTTATTATGAACAAATTCCAATAAAAAATATAGCAAAAATAATGAAAAGCAATGAGAATACCATAAAGTCTCATTTGTTACGAGCGAAAAGTAAAATGAAAACCTATCTTGAAAAGGAGTAGTATATTATGAATTATACCGAATATAATAATCAATTAAAATTACCGGATGATTTGTATAAAAAAACATTAGCCGGTGTTAAATCAGAAATTTCAAAACACAATCAAATTCAAAGAAAAAAGAAAGTTGCTTATTTATCATTTGCTGCTTGTTTTATGATACTTGTAACCTCAATATCAACAGTTAAATATTTAAATAATAATTCTTCTGATACTTTTGAAACTACACATAATTCATCAACAAATAATAAGGGCTTTTCTACTGATAATAGGACTATAAAAATTAAAATTGAAAATACTAAATATCCGCAAAAAATTATTATTGATAATAAGATTTATTCGCAGTATTATTTTGGAGATGCAAAAGCGGATAAGAACAATAATATTGAGTTAAAGCAATCAGAAATAGGTGATTTAGTATGTAAGCTTGATTATTTTAACCTTACTAATGACTTGTCAAATTATGTACCAATGACTGTTGAAGAAGCTAAAAACAATAAATTTTATAAAGCGTTAGCTTATAAATATGCCAAAAGTGATAATTTAATTATAGTTCAGACTAATAATGAATATTATATATTCTACTTGAATGGTTTAACTACCGACTATACTATCGAAGATTTATTAAATTTATACACAGCAAAAGGCGATAACGAAATTATTGGTATTGAGATTTGGCAAGACGAATTCTATGATTATACTATTGACCTACCCGAAGAAGAAAATATTACAGGGCAGGACATTCGCCCCTTATTAAAAGGCACTATAACAGACAAGGAAGTGATTAGTTCAATAGTAAACACTATCAAAAAATGTAATGAAAATAAAATTGATGATATTAACAGTTATTTAAATGATTATGATAAGGGATTAGAAAGTGAAAAATCACTTATGTCTGATTATGGAGAATATAAATTGAAACTCATTTTTGCAGATGGTCAGAAATTAAATCTCGATAAAAATTCTTTAGATATTACACTAAATAAAGATTATTTTTATTTTGATATCTGTCATAAAGGAAATCCTGTTTATTATAAAATAGAAAATTCTAAATATAATAGAATAGCTAAACTAATTGAGTCATCATTATCTTAAAAAATAAAACGCTGATTGCGAAATAAAAAACAGATCAGTAGACTTTGAGCTTCAAACGACACCTCAGTGTAAGGTTCGCAATTTCTCATACGAATTTGCGGTTCTAAGAAAAAATAAAATTCTGAGAGATTTTTGAGAGACGCAAAGTCTGAAAAATGGCTTAAATAGGCGGTTTTGAAAAAAAATTACGAGCCTCTGACTCCGTCATTTAAGGTTCGAATCCTTATCACGGGTTTATAATGCAATTAAACCCGTAATATCGTTCTGTCAAGTCTTTAAGGTGGAGATTTGCAAAGCAAATACTACCGTGACTTGACAGGTCGATATAATCTGCCATCACCTCGGAACATTCGTGTTCCGAGGCTTTTTTATGCCCGAATACTGCTTTTTATGGCGGTATTCGGGCACTTTTTCTTTGCCTCAAAATCTTGTGAGAGTTTTTGAGAGATTCTAAGAGACATCAAATTTCAAAATCCCAAAGTCATTTTATTGCGATTTAGGGCATTTATGGCTGAGACTTTTGAGAGACATCGCTCAAATCAAAATCGTAGCACGAATTGAAATGAGCAAAAAATTTGAGGGCTCGAATCCTAAAACCTCTTTTTATTTCACTGTATTTTTGCGTTTGCTTTTTATTAATATTTTAAAAAACTGTATTTAAAAAGAGTGAGCAATATAAACGCTCACTCTTTCTTAATTAATAAATTACTATATTATAATCTTTTGCAATCATTTCATAGTAAGCTTGTTCAATTTCTTCCCACGCTTTTGCGCCGTTTTTTAATTTTTCTTTTTCAATATCGCTGACAATTATCAAAACAGTACCTGTTAGCATTTCATAATCTTTGGAATATCATATATTTCACATATCCTTTTCATCTATATTCTCCTTGATTTTTGATTT
>OGXU01001653.1_pt1 | contig 10595 bp, 8 predicted proteins | sample 1576381 | NCBI WGS metagenome assembly OGXU01 (sample SAMEA3541544, study PRJEB24748) | human gut metagenome | biome: human gut; feature: human-associated habitat; material: faeces | place: China | collected 2012 | reverse complement strand
TACTTTGCGGGGCAGTTCCGGTTTATGTAAATCCGGAAGTAAACGGAGATCTGGGCATCTCTCTTGGAATGGATATCCGGAAGGTGGAAAAAGCCATTGAGGAAAATCCGGATGCAGTGGCAGTCCTGGTAAATAATCCCACTTACTACGGGATCTGTTCTGACCTGCGTGGGATCGTAAAACTGGCCCACGAAAAAGGCATGAAGGTGCTGGCAGATGAAGCCCATGGAACTCATTTGTACTTTGGAAAAGGCCTTCCGGTAAATGCAATGGCAGCAGGTGCAGATATGGCAGCTGTTTCCATGCACAAATCTGGAGGAAGCCTGACACAAAGCTCCATGCTTCTGTTAAATAAGGGCATGAACCAGGATTATGTGCGTCAGATCATTAACCTGACGCAGACTACCAGCGCATCCTATCTTCTCCTTTCCAGTCTGGATATTTCCAGAAGAAACCTGGCATTGCGGGGGGAGGAATCCTTTGGGAAAGTGATCCAGATGGCAGAATATGCCAGAAATGAGATCAATTCCATTGGCGGCTATTATGCATATGGAAAAGATCTGGTCAATGGTACCAGTGTCTATGATTTTGATGTGACCAAGCTTTCTGTGTATACACTGGGGATCGGACTGGCTGGCATCGAGGTTTATGACCTGTTAAGGGATGAGTATGATATCCAGATCGAATTTGGAGATATCTGCAACATTCTGGCATACATTTCCATTGGTGACCGCATTCAGGATATTGAGCGCCTTGTGGGAGCTTTGGCAGATATTGAGCGCCTTTACAGGAAAGATAAGACGGGCATGCTCACCGGGGAATACATTTCACCAAAAGTAGAATGTTCCCCACAGAAAGCTTTTTATGCCCAGAAAGTTTCACTCCCTATTGAACAGACGGCAGGAAAGATCAGCGGTGAATTTGTTATGTGTTATCCGCCGGGTATCCCGATCCTGGCGCCAGGGGAAGTGATCACCCAGGAGATCGTGGAGTACATTCTTTATGCAAAGGAAAAAGGATGTTCCATGCAGGGAACAGAAGACCCGAAGATCGAACGGCTGATGGTTTTAGTATAAATTGCTCCCGCTGTGGGAGAACATCAGGAGGAAGAAAATGGAACTTTGGTATTCGGAGTTTCATACGGAAAATGTAAAGCTTTCTGTCCGTGTGGACCGTCAGCTGTTTTCCGGTGAAAGTGAGTATCAGCGGATCGATGTATTTGAGTCTGCTGAGTTTGGAAAATTTGTAGCCTTGGACGGGGAGATCGTCTTCTCCGAAAAAGATGAATTTATCTATGATGAAATGGTGACCCATGTGCCTATGGCTGTCCACCCTAATGTGAAAAATGTGCTGATCATTGGCGGCGGGGACGGCGGTGTGGCAAAGGAGTTGATCCAGTATCCGGGAATTGAGTCCATTGACGTAGTAGAAACGGACAAAATGTTTGTAGATGTGTGCAGGGAGATCTTTCCGGAGGTAGCCTGCGGATTAGACGAAGAGCGGGTCCATGTATATTATGACGACGGACTGCGTTTCCTTCGTGGAAAGAAAGGCTGTTATGACCTGATCATCAATGACTCTACAGACCCATTTGGACATACAGAAGGTCTGTTTACAAAGGAGTTTTACGGCAGCTGCTACAATGCGCTGCGGGAAGACGGGATCATGGTATATCAGCATGGAAGCCCCTTTTATGATGAAGATGAAGCTGCCTGCCGTAGCATGCACAGGAAAGTATACCGTTCTTTCCCTGTAAGCCGTGTGTATCAGGCCCATATTCCAACCTGTCCGTCCGGCTACTGGCTGTTCGGCTTTGCGTCAAAGAAGTATCATCCGTTAAATGATCTTCAGGCGGAAAAGTGGAATGAATTTCATATACCTACATGGTACTATACAACCAATCTCCATACCGGCGCGTTCATGCTGCCAAAATATGTGGAGGACCTGTTAGAAGAGGAGGAAAATAACAAATGAGCAGATTAATGGTGATCGGATGTGGAGGCGTAGCTTCCGTAGCAGTACATAAGTGCTGCCAGAACAGCGGTGTATTTACAGAACTTATGATCGCAAGCCGCACAAAATCAAAGTGTGATGCCTTAAAGGCACAGTTAGAAGGAAAAACAGATACGGTGATCACAACCGCCCAGGTGGATGCAGATAAGGTAGAAGAACTTGAGGCACTGATCCGCTCCTATAAGCCGGATGCAGTATTAAACGTGGCTCTTCCTTATCAGGACCTTACTATTATGGAAGCATGCCTTCGTACAGGTGTAGACTACATTGATACAGCCAATTATGAGGCTGAAAATACAGATGATCCACAGTGGAGAGCAATTTACGAAAAACGCTGCAAGGAAAAAGGATTTACTGCATACTTTGATTATTCCTGGCAGTGGGATCTGAATGACCGTTTTAAAGAGGCTGGTCTTACCGCCCTGTTAGGAAGCGGTTTTGATCCGGGTGTTACCAGCGTATTTTCTGCTTATGCATTAAAGCATTATTTTGACGAGATCCATACCATTGATATTTTAGACTGCAACGGCGGAGATCATGGCTATCCATTTGCTACCAACTTTAACCCGGAGATCAATTTACGCGAAGTATCTGCAAACGGCTCCTACTGGGAGAATGGTCACTGGGTAGAAACAGAGCCAATGGAGATCAAGAGAGAATATGATTTCCCTGAAGTAGGAAAGAAAGATATGTATCTTCTTCATCACGAAGAGATCGAGTCTCTTGCAAAAAATATCCCGGGAGTTAAGCGGATCCGCTTCTTTATGACCTTTGGACAGAGCTACTTAACCCATATGAAATGCCTGGAAAATGTAGGAATGCTTTCCACTTCCCCGATCCAGTTCCAGGGACAGGAGATCGTACCGATCCAGTTTTTAAAGGCACTGCTTCCTGATCCTGCTTCCTTAGGTCCAAGAACTGTAGGAAAGACTAATATCGGCTGTATCTTTAATGGTGTAAAAGACGGAAAAGAAAAGACCATTTACATTTACAATGTATGCGACCACCAGGAGTGCTACAAAGAGGTTGGTTCCCAGGCAATTTCCTATACAACCGGTGTTCCGGCTATGATCGGCGCTATGATGGTAGTTACCGGTGCATGGAAAAAAGACGGCGTGTTTAACGTAGAGGAATTTGATCCGGATCCATTTATGGACGCCTTAAATAAGTGGGGACTTCCATGGCAGGTATGCGAAGATCCTCAGATCGTAGAATAGGGAGAACTTGAAAATGAGAATGGATCAGCTTCCCACTCCCTGTTATGTGATCGATGAGAAGAAATTGAAAGAAAATCTGGAGATCTTGGGGGATGTCCGGGAAAAAGCAGGCTGTAAGATCCTGCTGGCCCAGAAAGCCTTTTCCTGCTTTTATGAATATCCTCTGATCGGGCAGTATTTAGACGGCACCACAGCCAGCGGCCTGTATGAGGCCAGACTTGGAAAAGAAGAAATGGGGAAAGAAAACCATGTGTTTGTCCCGGCTTATAAGGATGCAGATATAAAAGAACTGGGAGAGATCTGTGACCACATTATCTTTAATTCCTTTGCCCAGCTTCGCCGCCATAAAGACGCAGTCTCAGGAAAAAGCCTGGGACTGCGCATCAACCCGGAGTGTTCCACTCAGGGGGAGCATGCCATTTATGATCCCTGTGCTCCTGGTTCAAGACTTGGCGTTACAAAAGAGGTATTTGACTGTGAGATTGCAGCAGAGCCGGAGCTTTTTGAGGCTCTGGACGGCCTGCATTTTCATACGCTTTGCGAGCAGAATGCAGATGATCTGGCAAAAACACTGGAAGCGGTGGAAGAAAAGTTCGGCCCATGGCTTTCTAAGATAAAATGGCTGAATATGGGCGGCGGTCATCATATTACAAGAGATGATTATGACAGAGAGCTGCTTATAAAATGCATCCGTCATATAAGAGACACTTATGGAGTGGAAGTGTATTTGGAGCCGGGAGAAGCTATTGCCTTAAATGCCGGTTATCTGGTGACAGAGGTAATGGATATTGTGGAAAATGGACTTTCTGTGCTGATCCTTGACGCTTCTGCTGCCTGCCATATGCCGGATGTGCTGGAAATGCCATACAGACCGCCATTAAAGGACAGCGGAGTTTCAGGAGAAAAGGAGTTTACCTACCGCCTTTCCTCCTGCACCTGTCTGGCAGGAGATGTGATCGGGGACTATTCCTTTGATCACAAGATCCAGGTGGGAGATAAGCTGTATTTTCAGGATATGGCTATTTATTCCATGGTGAAAAATAATACATTTAACGGTATTCCCCTTCCTGGGATCGCTGTGATGAAAGAGGACGGGGACTGCGAGATGATCCGCACTTTTGGATATGAAGACTTTAAGGGGAGACTGGCATAATGGAGATGATGGAAAAGACGGATATGACCGGTGAAATGGATAAGATAAATAAAACGGTGCAGGCGGAACGGCTAAAAACATTGCCGGCATCAGATGGATTTCACATGCCTGGGGAATTTGAACCTCACAAAGGCACCATTATGATCTGGCCGGAGCGCCCCGGTTCCTGGGCTTATGGAGCCAGAGATGCCAGAAAAGCCTTTGCACAGATCGCAGAGGCCATAGCAGAAGGAGAAGATGTTTTCATGCTTGCTGGTCCTTCTTCCATCGAGTCTGCGAAAGCGGCTTTTTCTGGAAAGTCAGAAAACATCCACATTCTTCCCATAGAAACGGACGATGCCTGGGCCAGGGATGTAGGGCCGACCTTTGTCAAAAATGCCAGAAAGGAAGTTCGTGGCATAAACTGGCGTTTTAATGCCTGGGGCGGTGAGGTAGACGGCCTTTATGCAAGCTGGGAAAAGGATGATGCTGCGGCAGAGGCGGTCTGCGATGCTCTTGGTTATCCTGTATATGATGCAGGAGATTTTGTCCTGGAAGGCGGTTCCATTCACAGTGACGGAGAAGGAACGCTGTTAGTAACAGAGGCATGTCTTTTAAGTCCTGGAAGAAACCCACGCCTTACAAAAGAAGAGATTGAAAAGAAGCTTTGTGAATATCTGGGTGCAAAAAAGGTGATCTGGCTGAAAAACGGCATCTGGCAGGACGAGACCAATGAGCATGTGGACAATGTGTGCGCCTTTGTAAAGCCGGGAGAGGTAGTTTTAGCCTGGACCGATGATAAAGAAGATCCACAGTATGCCCTTTCCATGGAAGATTACCAGATTTTGGAAAATGAGACAGATGCAAAGGGCAGAAAGTTTGTGATCCATAAACTGCCAATTCCTGAAAAGCCGGTATGCATCCAGGAAGAAGACTTAAAAGGTCTTGCTTTTGAGCCGGGAGAAGATACCAGAGAAGCAGGAGAACGGCTGGCAGCCAGTTATGTAAATTTCTATATTGCAAATGAAGTAGTTTTAGTTCCTCAGTTTCAGGATAAGCATGATAAGCTGGCCTGCGATATTTTAGGAAAGCTGTTCCCGGAGCGGAAGATCTGCCCGATTGATGCACAGGCCATCATCATAGGTGGCGGAAATATCCATTGTATTACCCAGCAGATCCCTTCAGGCTGTGGAAAGTAAAATTCGGCAACCAGCAGTAACCGCAAAAGTTGCCAACGAAAATAAAAATGGATGAAACATTATAAAATGTTGGAAAAACAACGGATCAAATGGATTTGGGAATATCGGGTCCAGTGAAAGAAGGAGAAACGAAAATTGAGAAACGTAAGATGTGCCGCAGTCCAGATGCGCTGCAGCAGAAATGTAGCAGAAAACATAGAAAAAGCAGAGGCTCTGGTACGTCAGGCAGCAGCGGAAGGAGCTCAGGTGATCCTTCTTCCAGAGCTGTTTGAACGTCAGTATTTCTGCCAGGAGCGCAGATATGATTACTATCAGTTTGCCACGCCTGTAATGGAAAATCCGGCAGTGAGATATTTCCAGAGAGTCTGTGCAAGCCTTGGAGTAGTGATCCCGGTAAGTTTTTACGAAAGAGATGTGAACCGGCTGTTTAATTCTGTTGCTATGATCGATGCAGACGGTTCTATTCTGGGCGTTTACAGAAAGACCCATATTCCGGATGACCATTTCTATCAGGAAAAATTTTATTTTACGCCGGGAGATACCGGTTTTAAGGTATTTGACACAGCCTATGGAAAAGTGGGCGTTGGGATCTGCTGGGACCAGTGGTTTCCGGAGACTGCCAGAGCTATGGCAGTAGAAGGCGCAGAGATCCTTCTGTATCCAACAGCTATTGGAAGTGAACCTATTCTTTCCACTGACAGTATGCCTCACTGGAGAAGATGTATGCAGGGACACAGCGCATCTAATCTGGTGCCTGTGGTTGCAGCGAACCGGGTAGGCGAGGAACGGGTAGAGCCATGTGCAGAAAATGCAGGACAGAGTTCTTCCCTTGTTTTCTACGGTTCATCTTTTATCACCGACGGCTGTGGAGAGATCCAGATATCCATGGGAAGACAGGAAGAAGGTTTTATAGCAGCTACCTTTGATCTGGACCAGCTGATGGAAGACCGCCTTTCCTGGGGACTTTTCAGGGACAGACGGCCGGAGATGTATGGAAAGCTTCTGTAAAAAGATCACAGATAACACTATGAAAAATAGTAGTGACTTATAAATTGACTAATATCTTCCAGAACAGTAGCAGATCCGATAAGATAAGTACTGTCAATAAGCAATGCAGACATGCAAAAGCAACGAATGGAGGTATATTCAATGTTAAATGAGTCAGTGATCAAAGTTTTAAAAAATAGTATGTGGGATCTTGCTACCTGCGCAAATGGAGAGCCAAACGTAGTTCCAGTTGCATTTAAGGATGTAACAGAGGACGGAAAGCTGGTTGTAGGTGATGTTTTCCTTGAAACAACTTTAAACAACATTAAGGCAAATGACGGAAAAATTGCTATTTCTGTATATGACACACAGAGCCTGGAAGGATATCAGATCAAGGGAACTGCTGAGTACGTAACAGAGGGCGATGTTGTAGATACCTTTAAGGCTATGGTAGAGAGCATGTTTAAGGGTGCTGCAACTGCAAAGGGAGCGCTTATCATCACACCTGCCAAAGTGATCGTTACCACACCTGGTGCTGACAACAAGAAAGAAATCTAAAGCACTGTAAACATATTATAAAGCTTTAACAAACGTATATCTTCCCGGGAGACTTTAAGGCCCTGCAACAGAGCTTCGTCTTCCGGGAGTTTTGTTTTTGAAAACAGCATTTTAGTAGCGATGGGCATCATGGGACGGCTGGAAAAACCATTAAACAGTCCCCATTTTGTATCTGTATCCAGATAGGAAGCAAGGATCTGTGCGCTGGCTTTTTCTACCGGGCTGTCCTGGTTGGTCAGCTGGATATTGGTCAGGGCGTCAAAATGCTCAATATAGCCCCAGTATGTATTTTCACACAGCTTGTAATTTTCAAAATCTTTAAAATTCATATACATCATGATCTTATAACTTGATGTATCAGTTTCTGAAAGCACATCAAAGACGCAGCGGATCAGCTGCTTATTTCTTCCGTCATATACATAGGCATAAAACTGGGAGCAGCCTGCGAAAAAGGCGGGACTGTTTTTGCTGTCCGGCAGGTTGGCATGGCGTGGCGGACAGTAGAGCAGCTGCTCTACGTGGATCTGCAAAGCAGAGGCAATTTCATATAATGTTTCAATATCTACCGGAATCTCCCCGTTTTCATACTTGGAAACAGTAGATTTGCTTTTGCAGATAACAGCCGCAAGGGCTTCCAGTGTCATTTTGCGTTTTTTGCGGAAAGTGCGGATCTGTTTTCCGATTTCTGTACTGATCTGGGACATAGATTAAGCCACTCCTTTTATAGATTAAAGTAAGGATCCAACTGTATTTTTAATGACTTTATGATAGCAAAAAGTTTCGTATAAATCAACAAAACCGCGATTTTTTTCTGCAGTTTTTCAGGCGGGGCCAAAAGCAGGTGTTGAAAAGAAAAAAATCCAGTTTCAGGAAACAAGTTTTAGATTTTTCCATTAAGAGGAAACAAATGCCTTTTTGCTTCAGCGTATTTTTTTTAGTACAATGCAGATATGAGATGCATCCAGGAAATCAGTTAAATGACAGGTTTGCGCAGCCTGACAAACAAAAGCAGGAGGAAATGAATGGAATCCAGTAAGATAAAAGAACTGGCACAGGACCAGCAGGACTACGTAGTGGCTATGAGGCGGGAATTTCACCGTTCACCGGAGCTTTCAGGAAAAGAATTCCACACAAGAGAACGGTTGATAGAAGAAATCGAAAAAATGGGTGTTCCCTATGAAAAGCTTCCAGGAACAGGCCTTATTGCGATCATTGAAGGCGGAAAGCCTGGGAAGAATAAAATACTGCGTGCAGATATAGATGCTCTGCCATTACAGGAAGAAACTGAAAATTTAAAGCAGCCTAAGGTCTGCGTTTCTGAAATTCCAGGCAGATGTCATGCCTGCGGCCATGATGCCCATATGGCAATGCTCCTTGGAACAATGAGAATACTGGTGCAGAACAAAGAAGAACTTCCAGGAACTGTATATTGTTGTTTTGAAGAAGGAGAGGAAACAAACTGCGGAATTGATACCATGATAGAGGCACTGGAAAAATATCCTATTGATGAGTGCTTTGCATTTCACGTATATAACGAACTGGATGCAGGCAAGGTCAACATTGTTCCGGGACCAAGAATGGCAGGAACAGTAGGAATTGGTTTCCACCTAAAAGGAAAGAGCGGACATGGCTCCAGACCGGATCAGGCGATCAACCCGATCATTCCGGCAGCCCATATTATCACACAGCTGAATTCTGCTTTTATGAACCAGTTAAATGTAGAAGAAACAGTTACACTTGGTCTTGGAATGGTAAAAGCTGGAGAAGCTACCAACATTATCCCGGATGATGCTTATGTAGGAGGAACTGCCCGTTTCTTCAATAAAGAAGAAGGAGAAAAGGCATTAGAGATCATTGAGCGGATCGCAAGAAATACAGCAGATTCCTACAGATGCGGCATTGAATTTGAAAAGAGAAATAATATCAGCCCATATCCTGTTGTAAATGATGAGAAAACAGCTCTTAAGATCCAGAAAGCAGTAGGTGAGATCTGTGGAGAAGAAGTATTAGGAGACTGTGATAAGTGGTTTGCTTCTGAGTGCTACAGTGCATATCAGAACAAATATCCAGGCGTGCTGGGATTTTTAGGGATCGCAATGAAGCTTATGGCAGCGGTGCAGCACACCATAATGGAAAATTCGATATAGATGAATCAGGATTCTGGCTGGGAGTGTGTGCAGAAGCAGCCTTTGCATTTGAAAAATAAAAACAGGGAATGGTTTGAAAAATACGTAAGAGTATAAAGGGGAAAAACTAAATGGGAAAAAAGAAAAGAAACCGTTTAAAATGCCGCATCTTTTGTGGATCATGTTTGGGATCATAGTATTGGCCTGTCTGGCAACCTATCTGATCCCGGCAGGAGAGTTTGCAGTAAATGAAGCAGGACAGATCACAGGTACTGATTTCCACTTCCTGGGACATCAGACACCGGTCAGTCCGTGGGGCGCACTGATGCGTGTGAAGTCAGGCATGGTAGGAGCAGCAACCATAGCGTTTGTTGTTATGATATCAGGAGCTAATATCAACGTTGTACTGGAAACAGGCGTTATGGATGATCTGATGAATTGGGGTGTTTATAAGTTAAAGGATAAAGGAACAGGTATCCTGGTATCCATGATGATGATCCTTATGGCTTATTTAGGTGGATTTGGTGGAACAGATGCCCTGATCGCTGTAGTACCGGTTGGTGTTATGTTCTCTAAAAAGCTGAAGCTGGATCCAATCTGTGCCCTTGCAGTAACCACCTTTGCAGCATTAGTGGGCTTTGGTACAGGTCCTGCGCAGCAGGCAACTACACAGATGCTTATGGGCGTCACTCCTTATTCTGGTTTCTTTACCAGGCTGGTCATCATGAATTTCTTTTTACTTGTTGTGATCATTATGACTATGCAGTATATCAAAAAGATCCGCAAAAATCCTGCTGCATCTATAATGTATCAGGATGGCTGGAGACCGGATGCTATTGTGAACGGTTCAGAGGAAGAACTGTTAAAGCATGTGGAAATGAACTGGAGAAAAGTAGCAGTTATTGTTCTTTTTGTACTTCAGTATCTGATCATTGCCATTTATCCTCTTATGGGCGGAGACAGTAACCTGACCTTTGACTTTATGCTTGCAGTTATGATCATTACTATGATCGTAGTAGGCATTATCGGCGGCATGTCTGCTGAAAAGCTGGCTGATGCTTTTGCAAAAGGCCTTGGCTCTATGGCTTTTGTAGCTTTTGTTATCGGACTTGCAAAGGTGATCTCTCTGGTGCTGGCAGATGGAAATGTGATCCATACCATTGTGTATGTTCTTACCAAGCCGCTTATGAGTCTTCCAAAATCCGTATCCAGTGTAGGACTTACACTGATCGTTTCTGTTATCAACCCGCTGATCCCGTCTGCTACTTCAAAGGCTGCGATCCTGGTTCCTATTATGAAGCCGGTAGCAGAAGCACTGGGCTTACATCTGAACCTTGCAGTTGTAGCTTATCAGATGGGCGAC
>OGXU01001635.1_pt1 | contig 10685 bp, 10 predicted proteins | sample 1576381 | NCBI WGS metagenome assembly OGXU01 (sample SAMEA3541544, study PRJEB24748) | human gut metagenome | biome: human gut; feature: human-associated habitat; material: faeces | place: China | collected 2012 | reverse complement strand
GCCTGATTGGGGGGTGATTTATGAAATGGTGCACAATCGCTTAAGTTATGAGCAGGTATATCAAAATCTGCATAATGAAAAACGCCCTGCTCCTAAAGGTTTTTGGGCAAGGCTTTTCAAATAAAAGGAAAGGCGTCCTTTTATTCTTTACACAGCGTAAAGATAAATTCCAGCCCCCCACCGGGATTATTCTTGGCAAAGATAGTCCCGCCATGCAGAATGACTGCGTTTTTTACAATGGCAAGTCCGAGTCCTGTGCCGCCTAATTTGCGTGAGCGTCCTTTATCAACTCGGTAGAAGCGTTCGAACAGGCGGCTTAAATGCTCGGGAGCTACTCCTATACCGGTGTCCGAGAAACTGAAATAGTAGAAACGTTCGTCTTCACGGAAGCAACGGACTGTAATTGATATTCCTGTACCGGCATAAGCGATGGCATTGTCTGTCAGGTTTCTGAAAATGGAATAGAGCAAGGAAGCGTTGCCGGATACAGTCAGTCCATGGGGTAGAAAATTGGATGCTGTTATCTGTTTTTCTTCCAATTCCAAGGCAACTTCATTCAGTATGTTTTGCATCATAACTGTCAGGTTGACTTGTTCAGTCTCTATCATATTGGGGGCTTCCTCCATGCGTGTCAAGACAGAAATATCACGTAATAAATGTGCCAGGCGATTACTTTGAGCATAACTGCGTTCGAGGAACGTATTTATTTTTTCTCGTGGCAGTCCCGGGTTATTGACTATTGTCTCAAGATATCCTTGTATGCTGCTGACCGGGGTCTTTAATTCATGGGCAATATTCTGAGTTAATTGTTTTTTTAACCGTGCCTGTTCTTCTTCCTGAGTGACATCGTTGATAGAAATTTCAAAGCTGTCGTCTTGAAAAATAATACAGTCTACCGAGAAAATACGACCGTTTTTGTCTATAACAATCGACATTCGTTTCTCTTCTTTGCTGATTGTGCGCTCTTTATTTTTGGCAATGAAATCAGTAATCGGCTGAAGTTCCGGAATAGAGAAGATTTCCTCTGTCGAACTCAGGTTTTTGTCCGAAATGAGGTTGGCGTACTGGGTAAAGAGATTATTAACCAGTATTTCTTGTTTCTTATGGGTAAAAACTCCTAATCCTTCACGGGATATTTGCAGGTGGGTTATCAGTTTCTCTCTTTCGATATATAAATCTTCTTTTGCCTGATGCAGTCGTCTGTATATCTGAATGATATGTTGGGAAATCTCACCCAATTCGTTTTTCGGAAATGCTCCTTGCAAGTCGGTGTCTATCGGTTCGTTACGATCAGCTTTCAAAGCAAATTGTTGCAACTGTGTGATTGACATCCCCAATTTATGTGTAAAACGATAAAAGATAAAAATCAGCACGAGACTTACTATAAGCGTAAACCATACAAAATGGGAATCTGCTTTTAAATGACGCACCAGGCTGACACTATATGGCAATGCGGAACGGATTATATAATTAGTGTTCGGATAATATTGGGCTGAATAGAAAAACTCTCCTCCTAAACTTTCGGATTGGCGATTAATGGAATAGCCGCTTCCTTGGCTGATAGCTTCCTTTATTTCTTCCCGGTTGAGATGGTTGCTGAAGTACAGCGGATTCTGTTCGATATTATCATACAACACTTTCCCTTCTTTATCAATAAGGGTGACGCGCAATTCATCCAACGTATGTTCGTGTACATATTTATCTAAAAGCCTCAAATTCAATGTGTCTTTTCCACGGAGAAAGTCATTCAGACGGTCATTATAATTCTGTAATTGAGTGTTGAGCAGTTCTATTTTGTATTCCTTTTCCCTGCGATATTGAAATGCCATAAAGCAAATGGCAAAGACAAGAAACAATACAATGACAGAAAGAAAAAGCTTCTTGCTGAACGATAATACATGGCTGGATAGTTCAAGTGTCATGATAAAGCAGACTTTATTTATTGATATTCAAAGCAATATCCGTATCCCAGACGTGTTACGATACATTTTCCATATTCTCCGACTTTTTTGCGTAGCCGGGTGATATTCACATCAATGGTGCGGTCGAGTACGTATACTTCTTCTTGCCAGACTTTTGCTAAAATATCTTCGCGGGAAAACACACGTCCCTGATTTTGCAATAGGAGCAGCAGAATCTCAAATTCTTTTTTGGTAAGAGAGACTTCAATACCGTCAATACTTACTTTCTTTTTGGTCATATCAAGTATCAATCCTTTATAAACCAGTTGTTGCGGAGCTTCTTTTTCGTTACCCGATGCTGTGCGACGCAACACCGCCTTGACACGTACCATTACTTCGCGCAGGGAAAAAGGTTTTGAAATGTAGTCGTCAGCTCCCAAATTGAAGCCGGTCACGGTATCGTTTTCTGTATCTTTGGCAGTAATGAAAATGATAGGAATAGTGGCGGTGGCTTTATTTTTTTTGAGCATACTTGCCATCTTGAAACCTGAGATCTCACCCATCATGACATCCAATAAAAGGAGATCGTATTTAGTGAGATCCGTTTTTAAGGCTTCTTCGGCAGAGTTGGCAGTATCTACCAAATATCCTTCGTTTTCCAAGTTGAATTTAAGAATCTCACAGAGATCCTCTTCGTCATCAACTACTAAAATGCGGTAATCATTCATGTCGTTCCTCTTTTTATTTACTACAAAACTAATCTTTTCTTGTTTCGCATTGCAAAGATGGAGCGTTTTTATTACTATTTAATGAAACAAATATTACAAATGTGTTACATTGTAGGTATGGTAAACTCACCGGCAACCGGAATACTCATTTGATGCCGTATCTCACTTTCATTTTTGCCATGACCCAAAAGAAACATTAGTTTTGTAAGAACGGACTCTACTGTACTGTCATATCCACTGATAACTCCGGCATCGAGCAAATGAAGTCCGGTTTCATATCTTCCCATCTCTACACTTCCTGTAGAACATTGGGAAATATTGATAATGACGATACCACGGTCGGTAGCTTCTTTCAGTAAGTCGATGAACCAAGGTTTTTGTGGAGCATTACCCGAACCGTATGTTTTAAGCACCACTGCCCGCAATCCGGGGGTATGAAGTATGTTTCGTATCATATTTTCCTGAATACCGGGAAAGAGTGTCAGGATGACGACATTGGTGTCGTACAGATAGTGGGGCTTTAGAGCCACATTGGGATTTGCTTTATGAATACGGTCATATTCATACTTAATATGAATACCGGCTGTAGCAAGTGATGGATAATTATATGAACGGAAAGCATTAAAGTTTTCTGCATTAATTTTTGTCGTTCTGTTGCCGCGAAGCAAGTGGTTTTCAAAGAAGATACACACTTCGGGAACGATGGCTGTACCATCGGGGTGTTTGGCAGCGGCAATTTCAATGGAAGTGATAAGATTTTCTTTGCCGTCGGTACGCAACATGCCAATGGGAAGCTGGCTACCTGTCAAGATGACCGGCTTACTTAAATTTTCCAACATGAAACTAAGGGCAGAAGCGGTATATGCCATGGTGTCTGTTCCGTGAAGAATGACAAAACCGTCAAAATTATCATAATTGTAAGCGATGATTTTTACCAGTTTTGCCCATAAAGAAGGTTCCATGTCGGAAGAATCGATGGGAGGATTAAACTGATAGGAAGAAATGCGGTAATTGAAACGTTTTAACTCCGGAACATTCTCTTGAAGTTGATCAAAATTGAAGGCTTCTAAAGCACCTGTTTCGGGATTCTCAATCATACCGATTGTACCACCTGTATATATTAGCAAAACGGAAGGATATTCACTCTTTATCATAAGTATATCTGATTGGATTATGGCACAAAGATACGGAATATGTGGAAATATGGCAAAATTAAGATGGAGAAATAACAAAATGTTTTTGCTGTTTCTCCATGCATTTGTTTAAATAGTGCTTCTCCTACTCGTTGTTTAATGCTTTGAGCAACTTGTCGGTTGCTGCTTCAGCATCTCCTTTTTCATCACCAAGTAGCGTAACGAACTTGCTTCCGATTATTGCTCCTGCTGCATTGGCAGAGGCTGTTTCGAATGTCTGTTTATTTGATATTCCGAAACCTATCATTCGAGGGTTACGCAACTTCATAGCTGCAATGCGTTGGAAATATGCCTGCTTCTGTGTACCGAAATCTTTCTGTACACCGGTAATGGCTGCCGAAGATACCATATATATAAATCCATCTGTATGTTCGTCAATCAGCCGGATGCGTTCTTCACTTGTTTCAGGTGTAATCAGCATAATCACTTTTATATCATATTTTTCTGCAATGGGGCGATACTCATTCATGTAATCTTTGAAAGGAAGGTCGGGAATGATAACTCCGTCGATACCAACCTCTTTGCAGGTACGGCAGAAGTTTTCGAAGCCGAATTGCATGATAGGGTTTAAATATCCCATTAAAATAAGAGGAATCTGTACTTTGTGGCGAATATCCTTCAGTTGCGTAAAAAGGAGTTGTAGTGTCATGCCGTTTTTCAATGCCTGCGTTGCTGCATGTTGGATAACGGGGCCGTCTGCCATCGGGTCACTGAAAGGAATACCTATTTCAATCATATCGATTCCTTTACTTGCCAGTGTGTTGATAACGTTTGCAGTACCGTCTGAGGTAGGATAGCCGGCACAAAAATAAATGGATAAAATATCTTTTTGTTTTGTGCTGAATAAATTATTAATTCTGTTCATTCTATGTTAGATTTGATTTGTTTGATAAATGTGTTTAATAGCGTTGTATCCTTTTTGCCCGGAGAGATTTCGAATCCGCTATTGAGATCGATGCCTGCCCATGCAGGATGGCGGAATTCTTTCAGAGAATGCAGACTGTCGGGCTTTAGTCCGCCGCTTAGCAGAAAAGGAGTGGAACCATGATACGCCGTAAGCACTTGCCAATCGAATGTTTTTCCCGAACCGCCATAACCGGTACAGGCTGTGTCGAACAGGAAGTAGTCGCAGACATTTTCATAGCAGGCAGTAGATTTCAAATCACTCATTGAGGCAATAGGGAATACTTTGATAACCCCCAGTCCGGCACGTTTCAGGTTGAGACATTGTTCGGAAGTTTCTGTTCCGTGCAGTTGGATATAATGAAGGTCGAATTCTTCCGCTTTTTGTAGGATGGCGGGTGTTACTTCATTGACAAATACGCCTACACGCTTGCATCGCTCCGGCAGGTAAGCCGGACGGAGAGAGACATGACGGCTGGAATGGGGGAAAAAGATAAATCCCATCCAGTCCGGACCGGTCTGTTCTACGGCGCGAATGTTGTCGGGCTCGCGCATGCCACATACTTTTACAATCATTTTGTCAATATGATTTTTATAACTTACTGATAAACTCTTTCAAAGCATTTCCCGGTTGAGGTGTCTTCATGAAATTCTCTCCAATCAAGAAACCCCGAAAGCCGGCTGCACGTAATTGTCGGACAGTCTGTGGGCTGGAAATGCCACTTTCGGAAACAAGTAACATTTCTTTAGGTAACTTCTCTGCCAGTCGGAAGGAGTTTTCCACGTCTGTATGGAAAGTTCCCAGATTGCGGTTGTTCACTCCCACCATATCAATGTTGTCTTCTATGTATTCCAATTCTTGTTCACTATGAATTTCGAGAAGTACTTCCAATTTCAGTTCGTGCGCTTTGGCCGCCAACATACTGCATTGCTCTTTTCTGAGTGCTGCAGCAATCAGAAGAACTGCATCTGCCCCTACGATGCAGGCTTGGTAAAGTTGATATTCGTCAATGATGAAGTCTTTACGTAGAATGGGAAGGCTCACTTGGGGACGTGCGGCACGGATGTCTTTTAGGTTGCCGCCAAAAAAATTCTCGTCTGTCAGGATGGAGAGAACGGAAGCTCCTGCCATTTCATAGGCAGGAGGAATGATATCAGCCTGTGCGTTTTCTTTTATCCATCCTTTGGATGGTGAACGGCGTTTAAACTCGGCAATGATGCCGGAAGGTGATGCCGAAAGGCTGGCGCGCATGCTCCTTCTCGGCATAGGCTCATTGCAGTTGTTTATCAGCAACTCTTGGCTGATAGCGGCTTTTTGTTGTTCGATTTCTAACCGTTTGTGGGCGATGATTTCATCTAATATATCTGTCATAGCTTTACTTTTATACCGGGTTGTCAACTGTTTAATTCGATAAAACGTTTTAATGTTTTCAGAGCCTTGCCGCTTTCCAATGATTCACGGGCTATGGCGACACATTCTTCTATTGGTTTGGCCGGTTCCATAGCTTGGATGGCAAAAGAGGCATTAATCAACACACAGTCGGTCTGTGCTTTGGTTGCACGGTTTTGCAATACGTTGTCGAAGATGCAGGCAGCCTCCTGAGGGGTTGTTCCACCATAGAGTTCTTCTTGGCGGGCGAGAGAAAAGCCGAGTTCTGATGGCTTGTAAATAGTTTCGTAACGGTTGGTCATTACTTTAAACTCATCCGTAAGGGAGATTTCATCGTATCCGTCCAGATTATTGACTACGGCAAAACCGATGCCAAGCTTTTGGAATACATTGGTGTAAAGGCGCATTTGAGGAAGATCTGCCACACCCAATAATTGGTAGGAAGGTAGGCAAGGGTTGACCAATGGTCCGAGAAGATTGAAGATAGTCCGCACTTGTAGGGCTTTGCGTACCGGACCGACGCTTTTCATGGCAGGATTGAACAGCTGGGCGTGCATATACACCATGCCACACTCTTCCATACTGCGAGTAAGTATCGATGGGTCATTGGTAAATTTCACTCCGTGTTGCTCCATTACGTTGCTTGCTCCGCTTATTGAGGTTGCACCGTAATTTCCATGTTTTGCCACATGATATCCGGCACCGGCAACAATAAGGCAAGCACAAGTAGATATATTGAATGTATTCTTTCCGTCTCCCCCCGTACCTACAATGTCAATAGGTTTGTAGGCAGAAAAGTCTATGGGTACTCGTGTTGTAAGCAGTGCTTCACGAAAACCGATAAGTTCTTCTACTTTGACGCCACGCATTTGGAATACTGTGAGCAGAGCAGCTATTTGTGAGTCATTATACCTGCCTTTGGTGATATTGAGTAACAAGTTTTTTGCTTCTTCACGATTCAGTTCTTCATGGTTGAAGAGGCGTGATAATATAGCTTTCATATCGTTTGAATTGTTGTTTTATGCGTTTAGGAAATTAGCAATTATTGTTTTTCCATTCGGTGTCAGCACAGATTCGGGATGGAATTGGATTCCATGTACATCATATTTTTTATGTTTGAGTGCCATGATATATCCTTCCCGGCTCATAGCTGTTACTTCCAAACAGTCGGGGAATTCGTCTGTATCTACCACCCACGAGTGATATCTTCCGACGGGTATTTCCTGTGGCAACCCTCTAAATATATAATCGTCTTTTTCTATTGTTATCGGTGTTTGTACTCCGTGAAAAACTTCACTCAGGTTGATCAGTTTGGCTCCGAATACCTCTCCGATGGCCTGCTCTCCCAGACATACACCGAGAATAGGTTTTTTCCCTGTATAAGTCCGGATAACATCCGGCAGTAGTCCGGCTTCAGAGGGGATTCCCGGTCCAGGTGAAAGAATTATTTTATCGAATACTTTTAATTCTTCCAGTTTAAAGGAATCATTGCGCATGACGGTGACTTCTGCACCGAGTTCTTTTACCAAATGACTCAGGTTGTAAGTGAATGAGTCGTAGTTGTCTATAATTACTATTTTCATAATAGAGTGTTTTTTTACATTTGTTCTGCCAGGAGAATTGCTTTTTTAAGTGCTCCCAGCTTATTGTTTACTTCTTGTAGTTCGTATTCTTCATTACTTTTTGCTACAATACCACCTCCGGCTTGAAACCAAAGTTCGTTGTTGCGACTGACGAAGGTGCGGATGGTGATTGCCTGGTTCAGTGTGCCGTTTAGTCCGATGAAACCGATACAGCCACCGTAGGCTCCACGGCTGTGAGGTTCGTATTGGCTGATGAGTTGCATTGCCTTTACTTTAGGAGCCCCGCTCAGGGTACCGGCCGGGAAAGTGTCGATGAATGTTTTGATAGAGTTAGCATTTGGGTTTAATTCACCACTGACTCGGCTTACTAAATGGATGACGTGACTATAATATTGAGGTTCTTTATAGAATTCTACTTGCACATCTTTACAGTTACGGCTCAGGTCGTTGCGTGCCAGATCTACCAGCATCACGTGTTCGGCATTTTCTTTCGGGTCAGCAAGTAAGGCAGTTGTGAGTTCGTCATCTGTTTGTTTATTTCCGCTGCGGCGGGTTGTTCCTGCAATGGGATCGATGGTAGCACGCCCCCCTTCTATTTTGCAATGTGTTTCGGGGGATGAACCGAAGATACGAAATCCGCCAAAGTCGAAGTAAAATAAATAAGGTGAAGGATTGATGCTCCGCAGCGCACGATAGAGTTTGAAGTCATCACCTTCATAACGTTGGATGAATCGGCGTGAGAGAACGATTTGGAATACATCCCCGCGCATACAGTGGATTATACCTTTTCGGATATTGGCTTTATGCTCCTCATCGGTCAGCGTGCTCGTTGTTTCGCCTACAGCATGAAAATCATAGGTAGTGTAGTTGCGGTTATGGATAGCTTTTTCTACATAGTCGAGATGGCTTTCTTCATTATCCTGAAGCATTTCGAGCAGAAGCATTTCATTGCGGAAGTCATTGAAGACAATCAGATATTTATATAAGATATAGAGCATTTCGGGAGCGTCATTTTTGGGGTCGCAACTGTCTTTTACATTAATGTGCTCAAAGTAACGTACTGCATTGAAAGTGGTGTATCCATACAGACCGCAATAATGATTATATTCTCCGCGTACTTTAAAATGGTTCAGGAAATCGGTTATGGCATGATCTACTTTGTAATCGGCAGTAATGGTATGCTCTTCTGTGCTGCCGTCAGGGTAAGTGGTTGTGGCGACTCCGTGGTTAATGCCGATGCTGGCAACAGGGTTTAGTCCGATAAAGGAACGGTTGTTTTCACTTCCGTGGTAATCGGAGCTCTCCATCAGTGCACTTTGAGGGAAGATGTCCCGTACTTTCAGATAAGTACTTACCGGAGTATGAAGGTCTCCCAACATAGTTTTGTGCTTAGTTGTATAGATAAATGTTTTCATAATTTCGTTTCTTCTGGTTTGTTATTCAAATAAGTTTCTGTATCCTTATCTCCTCGTCCTGAGACAGTAAGTACCACTATATCTTCGGGACGGAACTGCATTTTATTGAGTGCACCCAATGCATGAGCCGATTCCAATGCCGGAATAATACCTTCCAAACGGGTTAGCTCGAATGCAGCGCGTATAGCTTCATCATCATTGATGGACAGAACAATGGCCCGCTTTTGTCGGGCAAGATTGGCATGCATGGGGCCAATACCCGGATAATCCAGTCCGGCAGAGATAGAATAAGGTTCCTCTATCTGTCCGTCCTCGTTTTGGATGACCAATGTTTTTGCTCCGTGGATGATTCCCATCTTTCCCAGTTGGATAGTAGCTGCCGACATTCCTGTTTCTATACCTTTTCCACCGGCTTCGGCCAATACGATTTGTACACGTTCGTCATCGATATAGTGGAAAATAGTACCGGCAGCATTACTTCCCCCACCCACACAAGCCATTAGATAATCGGGATACTCACGTCCTTCATGCTCTTTCAGTTGTTTTCTGATTTCTTCACTGATGACAGATTGCAGTCTTGCCACCATGTCGGGATAAGGATGAGGCCCTACCGTAGAGCCGATTACATAATACGTATCGGCTGGATGACAGCACCAGTCTCGAATCGCTTCATTGGTGGCGTCTTTCAGTGTCATGTTTCCCGATGTGACAGGGCGGACTTCAGCTCCTAGCATCTTCATTTTCTCTACATTGACATGTTGGCGTTCTACATCAGTTTTACCCATATAAATAATGCATTGCATATTCATCAGTGCACAAACGGTTGCGGTTGCCACTCCATGCTGACCGGCTCCGGTCTCTGCAATCAAACGTGTTTTTCCCATCTTCTTTGCAAGAAGCGCCTGACCAAGCACATTATTGATTTTATGTGCACCAGTATGATTCAAGTCTTCACGTTTCAGATAAATCTTCGCCCCGCCCAGATCTTTTGTCATCTTCTGTGCAAAATAAAATCTTGACGGTCTCCCCGCATATTCGTTTAATAATTCCGTAAGTTCCCGGTTAAATTCCGGGTCGTTTTTATAATAATTATACGCTTCTTCCAATTCAATCACTGCATTCATCAAGGTTTCCGGAATGTACTGTCCACCGTGAATGCCAAATCTTCCTTTTGCCATAATCTCTATTCTCCTTTTAATTGTTGTAACATTTGTTTTTTGTTTTCGCTTCGCATAAAGGTCTCACCAATCAATACCGCGTTGACACATCCCTTTTCCAGTTCGACAATATTTTCTCTTGTCTTAATACCGCTTTCTGCCACAAAAAGGATTTCTTTTGGCACCTTTTCGCGAAGTCGGATTCCGTTATGAATATCCACCGTGAAATCTTTTAAGTTCCGGTTATTTACACCAATAATTCTCGCTCCTGCCCGGACTGCCATCTGAATTTCTTCTTCATCATGTGCTTCCACCAATGCAGACAATCCCAGTTCATCACAGTGCTTGTGGTAACGGGTCAGTGTCTCTTCATCTAACAGAGCACAAATGAGTAATACAGCACTGGCTCCTGCCG
>OGXU01001633.1_pt1 | contig 10689 bp, 14 predicted proteins | sample 1576381 | NCBI WGS metagenome assembly OGXU01 (sample SAMEA3541544, study PRJEB24748) | human gut metagenome | biome: human gut; feature: human-associated habitat; material: faeces | place: China | collected 2012 | reverse complement strand
ATACGCATACCCTCTTGTATATGTATTATTTTATGGCAACTGCCAATGGATTACGTATCTTCCGGGCATATTCTTCCAAATATTTATTCCAATCGGTATCGGCTTCGAAACCATATTTGCTCCAGCCTGATCCCCAATAATAAATATACTCGGCTCCCGGTTCATAATCATTAACCGCCAACACATGGCCCAAAGCATCCCCACGTTCCTTCCGTTCCTTTTCGGAGAACACTTGGGCAAACGCTCCTTTGACGGTAGCCGGGAATACGGCTCCTATGTAAATCACTCCATTGTTATTGGCAGCATTCTCCGTAGAGTCTGCATAAGCTATATAGCCTGCGTCTGCATCAAAACTATATCCCATAGGATTCTGTTTGTGCAATACAATGCCGGTCACCACCGGAGTGATTTCCTGCAAATTGTCAAAAGAAACCACAGTCTTGTTCAACTGCGACCCCTTGTCCAAAGAAATGATACGCGTTTCTATCACACTTGAATCCCCTTTTACAACCAACGGATTATAGACCAACTTAGCTGTGAATCGGAGCGGACCGTTATCCAAGATTTCACAATCCTTGTAACAATAGGGATAAACAATGGTACTATCGGGGAATAAAGCAGCTGTTCCTCCACCCAGAGTCGGACCCACTGCATAGCAGTCCATTCCGTTTCCATGATCTACATGATAAGAAATACCCCGGTTCAAGTCACCGTCATAACGATCCTCCACTACCGGTTCGGACACACTTTTAGTCCAGATATCATAACCAAAGGCACGCTCGCCCTTCTCCTGCAAAGCAGGACCGTATGCACGATAAGCGGCACGGTCATTCTCCCATGCCACATCATCCAGACGTTCGGGATATTGACGCCCGCAAGCAACCACATCCACCGGCTGCGGAGTTCCTTCTGCAATTGTATAAACAGCCGAGGCATCCCCTTTCACCGAAGCAGGAAAGATAAGCATATCATCGTATGTTATCTGATAAGGTACTTCAAGCCCGTTCTCGTCCAATACGATAACCTGTGCCGTATCGGGTAATTGTAGTTTGCCTGTTATTTCAGCCATAGAGATTTCCACCATTTCCCCATTTCTGTCAATGGAAAGCGGATTGGTTATAGTGACAGTCACCGGCTCCTTTTGCGAACAGGAAAACATAGCTAACGCCGTTGCGACTGCTAAAAAGATTTTTTTCATACTATTTATTGTTTGTCGAACTGAAAGACAAAAATACAAAGAATCTGCAAGTATCAACAAAGACACAAGCAGATTCTTTCTATTTATATCTACTAATTATTTAGGCTGCTTACCAATGTAGGCCAGAATACCGCCATCTACATAGAGAATATGGCCATTGACGGCATTAGATGCTTCGGATGCAAGGAATACGGCAGGACCGGTCAATTCCTGCGGATCCAACCAACGGCCGGCCGGAGTCTTGGCACAAATGAATGTATCAAACGGATGACGGCTTCCATCGGGCTGGATTTCACGTAACGGAGCTGTTTGCGGAGTAGCGATATAGCCCGGACCGATACCATTACACTGAATGTTGTATTCTCCGTATTCAGAACAGATGTTACGGGTCAACATCTTCAAACCACCTTTAGCGGCAGCGTATGCAGAAACGGTTTCACGACCCAACTCAGACATCATAGAGCAGATATTGATGATTTTTCCGTGTCCTTTTTCCATCATCGCAGGCAAAACCGCTTTAGAAACAATGAACGGAGCATTCAAGTCAATATCAATAACACGGCGGAAATCGGCAGCTTCCATCTCGTGCATCGGAACGCGACGGATAATACCGGCATTGTTTACAAGAATATCGATGGTACCTACTTCTTTTGCAATAGTGGCAACCATAGCCTGTACGGCAGGTTCGTCAGTAACATCGCATACATATCCGTGTGCCTTGATTCCTTTTTCAGCGTAAGAAGCCAGACCTTTATCCACCAATTCCTGATTGATGTCGTTGAAACAGATGGTTGCGCCCTGTTCTGCAAAAGCAGATGCAATAGCAAAACCGATACCATAAGAAGCGCCTGTTACAAGAGCTACTTTACCTTCCAAAGAAAAATTCAAATACTGATTCATGATACTTATATTATTAAATTAATGAAGTTATATGATTTATTTCAAGTCTGTAATCAATGAGAAGTCCTGATCACCGTAATCCAGATTCTCTCCACCCATACCCCAGATAAAGGTATAGTTGTGTGTTGCCGCCGCACTATGGATAGACCATTCGGGAGACAAGACTGCCTGATCGCCTTTCATCCATATATGACGGGTTTCATCCACTTCTCCCATAAAATGGCAAACAGCGTGTTCATCGGGCACTTCGAAATAGAAGTAGGCTTCCATACGGCGGCTGTGCACGTGCGCCGGCATGGTGTTCCACACACTTCCCGGTTTCAGTTCGGTCATTCCCATCTGCAACTGGCAGGTAGGCAATACCTGACTGACCAGCATCTTGTTGATGCAACGATGGTTGGACCCTTCCAATGAACCCATTTCAGCAACGATAGCATCTGCCTTGGTCACTTTTTTATCGGGATAGTTACGATGAGCGGTAACAGAGTTAAAATAGAATTGGGCAGGGTTCTTGACATCTTTACTTTCAAAAGTCACTTCCCGGTCTCCCGAACCCAGATAAAGCGCTTCTTTATAATCCAGTTCGAACACGGCATCTCCGGCTTTGACCACACCGGGACCGCCCACATTGAAGATCCCCATTTCACGGCGGGTAAGGAAATAAGGCGCTTTCAACGGATCGATAGCCTCCAGCTTCAATACCTCCCCTACGGGTCTGGCTCCTCCTACAATCATGCGGTCATACATGGAATAAACCATGTTCACCTCATTGTCCGAAAATACTTTTTCCATTAAGAAATCCCGTCGTATCCTTTGGGTGTCATAGCCTTTGGCATCTTCGGGATGCGCGGCATAACGGATTTCATAATTTGTCTTCATAAGCAGCTATTTTATGTTTTTATAGTATTCCGAATTATTTCGACTTGGGCAAAGTTACGAAACAATCTTGTTCCGATGCTGCAAAAATCGTTCAGAATAGGTATAAATTTTGTCCTATTATATGCAAAATCTGCTACTTAATACGTTTCAGATCATTCAAAAACTCAAATTCAACGAGATAAAATATCACAAAACTTATCTTGGAACGCACGCGCCCGGCTTAATTTCAGTACATTCTGATTGATGATAACAAAGGCCAGTTGATGTCCGTCAGCAGCTTTTACATAGCCTGCCAGCGAACTGACTCCGGTTACAGAACCTGTTTTTGCATGCACATTTCCACGGGCCTTGGTCTGCTTCATCCGGTTTTGTAAAGTACCGTCCACTCCGGCTATGGGCAGGGACTCATAGAAAGGAAGAAAAATTTCCCGATGATAGTAGGCATATTTCAAATACTCCAACAGTAAACGTGGAGAGATATAATTATAAACGGAAACACCGCTGCCGTCCGCTATCTTATAGTTCTCCGGGTTAAACCCTAAAGCTGTTTTCATAAAGGCGTGAATGGCATCGGTTCCATCTTCTCCCGTCACCCGTTTATGCAGGGAACGCTTGGCAGCCAAATGATAAAACATCGATTCGGCGCACAGGTTATCACTTTTCTTCAAAGCTCTTTCCAGCACTTCCTTGAGTGGTCTTCGGACGGTATAAAGCGTAACTATACTGTCGGCCGTTACAGGACAATCGGCATACGTGCAAGTTCGCGCTTCAATTCCTTTGCTGCGCAAACGGCTGACAAAAGTATGGAAAAAGAAGTCTTTGGAAGTATATACATTCAATTTCTCAGTATAGGGATAAGAAACATTTCCGGAAACGGTAATGATATTGCCATTGCTGAGCCAGTTGCGGGTGATTTTCAGCTTCCCGGCTTGCGGATTACGGCTCACCCCGTGATTATGAACTTGATAATAATCGGAAGCCGGCGTACAAACAACTTGGGGCAACGAGTCCTTCTGAGCAGGAGAGACCGATACATCCACGCAGCCCCTATTCAGCATGAGAGGGGAAAGATAGGGCTGGAAGGAGTAAGGAGTATCGTCCCAACACCAGCCGGAACCCCAATAAACCGAGTCCGTCATGGAAACATCCGCCGCAAGGGTATCTGTCACATAACGGATGCCTTGACTTGCCAACGCATCTACCAGACGGTCCAGATCCTCGTCCATAAATTCCGGATCAAAACCGCCTATCAGATACAGACTGCCTTTCAACGTGTCATTTTCTATTTTTCCACGATAACGAAGACCGGTATCCATGGTATAATCCGCTCCCAGTTGCGCCAAGGCGGTAACCGAAGTGATTATCTTCTCAACAGAAGCAGGCCGGTATAGTTTATCGTCCTGATAACGGTAAACGGATTTCCCGGTGGTCAGATCGAATACGGCAATACCCACCTCGGATGTTTTCAGAACTTCCTCATGCAGTAAAGCGTCCAGCCGCTGAGATAGCGGCTGGGCGTTTATGAAGTGAATAGATAAAATCAGTAAAAAGAAAAATAAAACTCGTTTCATTATAGTTCCCTGAATATCTCACCCACAGTAGGATGAGGGAATACATATCGTTTCCAATCCTCTATGGTCTTACCATCCTCAATAGCCATACCTGCCAATACAATCAGCTCGGAAGCAGGATTACCCAACATATGCGCTCCCAATACAGTACCGTCTTCGGCTGCCAAAACTTTGCAGACACCGTTCACTCCTTCATTCTCGGCTACAAAACGCCCGGAGTAAGCCATCGGCAACTTAACGGCTCGATAAGGAATACCTGCGGCCTGCAAAGCTTCCTCGCTCATACCTACCCCGGCAATCTCAGGATTTGTATAGACCACACCCGGTATGGCACGATAACTCATCGCATCTTCCTTACCTGTAATATGATGGACAGCCACTTCCGCCTCACGCACGGCGGTATGTGCCAACAAAGAGACTCCGTTCAAATCACCGCATACATAGACACCGGGGACAGAAGATTGCAAATGTTCATCTACTTTGATGCATCTGCGTTCCGTCCATTCCAAATTCAGATTTTCCAGTCCGAAACCTTTTGTCACCGGACGACGGCCTACACTCATCAATAACTTATCAGCTGTAACAGTTCCTGCTCCATCTGCATTTTCGTATGACACAGTAATACCGGTCTCCCCTTTGGATACCTCTACTACTTTCGTACTGAGCAGGAACTTGATTCCTTTTTTGGCATATTCAGCCCGGAGCATGGCCGACAGCTCTTTATCCATGCCACCCAGGATTTCATCCAACATTTCGACAACTGTCACCTGTACTCCCAAACTGGTAAAGAAAGAAGCAAATTCCATACCGATCACTCCACCGCCGACAATAGTCAATGAAGCAGGTACTTCTTTATTATCCAGTGCATCACGGTGCGTCCAGTAATCCACGTTTTCCACTCCCGGAATAGGAGGAATAAATGTTTCACTGCCGGTACACAGCAGCAAATTCTCACATTCGTAGGTTTCCCCACCGCATTGGATGGTATTCTTATCTACAATCGTGGCTTCTCCCGTTACTATATTTACCTGATGCGCAGTCAGTTTTGCCTTGATTCCCAATACCAGCTTACGAACCACCTTTGATTTACGCGCCACAATCTTTCCTAAATCAAAAGAAGCTTCAGGCACATTCACGGCATACTTTGAAGCATGTTTCGCATAATCATATACTTTAGCCGAATAAAGCAAGGTCTTGGTAGGAATACATCCCTCATTCAGGCAGACACCGCCCAGACTTCTTTTTTCGAACAATACAACACTCAGTCCTGCCTTTCCGGCAGCTTCGGCAGCAGTATACCCTGCGGGACCTCCACCGATGATTGCAATTTGATATTTCATGGTATTTATTTTGGGTTAATTAGTTTTTATCTGTTCAAAACCTTCAACAGACAGATTTGGATCTATTTCTCTCAATGCTTCTACAAATTCCAAAGGCTTATCAGGGTTAATCATTACAAAACCTTGGGCGTGCTCTATTTTCACCTTTTGCATTCCTATTGCATTCGGATTATAAGACACTTTACGGATTCCGTCTACACATATTCTGTTCCCCCATCCCGGTTTAATTTCCAGAACACCATTGTCTTTTACAATATAAATGGTTTTCGATTGCGAATAAAACATTAATACAGAAATAATAATTCCCCCAAGCGCCGAAAAAGCCCAACTTTGCTCCAAATACACATTCAGAAAAATAATCAGAACAACCAGACTGACTATAATAATCCACCACCTACGAGCTCTTTTTGTTTTAAATACTTGCTCCATAATTTATTCCTCCTCTATCCTATGCTCCAGCCGCTTCACCAACGCATTGATAAATTCTTCCGGCTTTACAGGAACCAATGACAATAAATTTTTCTTCTCATAATGTATCAATACATATTTCGAAGGCATAATTCCACCGAATCCGGAACTTCGTTTCAGCTCCACATCCGTAATGTCAGTCAAGGGAATGGTCTTCCCTTTATAAAAACGACCATAATACACCACCAGCTTTCCATCCGCAGTCAGCGTATAAGTAGAATGGATAATACGTTCAATGGTAATGATCAGCCCCAATGCCACCACCAATCCTATCATTGCCTTCATACACCAGAAAGCAAATACCATGACGGCTGTCAGCAGTATCAGAAACAGATAAGTGCCTCCTGCTATCTTCACATGAAAAATTCGATTCATCATCTTATTGTAATTTGCCCGAAAGATAATAAATTTATCGTTTATCGACCTCATTACGGCGCAGAATGAGAGAATTTATCCTTTTTTTGTCCTCTTTACTGTACGTTTCATCTTCAAAGCATACAAATTTAATTCGATAGAAGATTCCGTTTCTGTTATATCACCCTCATCAGTCAGCAGTTCATTCAGCAGTTCTCCACTACGTTGTACCAGACTCTTCCTCTTTTCCTCATCATACTCGGTAGCCATGATATTTACATTCCGTACTAATGTCCTTAACTTAAAGAATGATTCGATAATGGCAAAAGTAGTTGCGGTAGCTCTCGGACCTTTTAATATAGTAGCCAACATATACAATCCTCGCTCTGTAAAAGCTTTGGGGACAACGGTTGAATACTTCAAACTTTCTAACCGGTGGAAATTTTCCACCAGCTCCTGTTTTTCAGATAATTGCAAGCTAAAACAGTAATTTTCAGGGAATTTATCTGCATTATTTTTACTGCTTTATTTATATCCCTGGTTTCTACGCCATAAAGCTTAGCTACATCCCGGTCTATCAGTACTTTCTCACCCCTCAACTCAATTATAAGTTCTTTTACCTCACTTTCGTGAATGATTTCTTTATTGTTTTCCATCCTATTCTATTTAAAAATGCAGAAAGTTACACTTTTAATTTCATACTTGCATTATCTATTTCGTTTATTCTTCACGAAAAAAATAGTAAAAACAAGAGCAAAAGGTACAATGAATAAAGGTTTTTCGTAGCTTTGCACCCATAAAGCATATTATCATGGTTAAAAAATTCGATTTCCTTGTTATCGGCTCAGGACTTGCCGGAATGAGCTTCGCACTGAAAGTAGCTCACAAAGGTAAAGTCGCCCTGATTTGTAAAGCAGGACTGGAAGAAGCCAATACCTATTTTGCTCAGGGAGGTATAGCATCTGTTACCAACTTGAAAGTAGACAATTTCGAGAAACACATTGAAGACACGATGATTGCCGGCGATTGGATCAGTGACCGCGCGGCTGTAGAAAAAGTAGTGCGAGAAGCACCTGCACAAATCCAGGAACTGATAAAATGGGGAGTGGATTTTGATAAAAAAGAGGATGGAGAATTCGACCTCCACAAAGAAGGAGGCCATTCCGAGTTCCGTATCCTGCACCACAAAGACAATACAGGAGCTGAAATACAAACCAGCCTGATAGAAGCGGTAAAAGCTCATCCCAATATTACCATATTTACAGATCACTATGCGGTAGAAATCATTACCCAGCATCATTTGGGAATTATCGTCACCCGCCATACACCAGGCATCAAATGTTTCGGTGCTTACGTATTGAATGAGAAAACAGGAGAAGTGGATACGTTCCTGTCCAAAGTAACTGTAATGGCAACAGGCGGATGCGAAGCGGTATACCGCAATACAACCAATCCACTGGTAGCTACGGGAGACGGCATTGCTATGGTGTACCGTGCCAAAGGAGCAGTAAAGGACATGGAATTTATACAATTCCATCCCACCGCCCTCTTCCATCCGGGAGACCGTCCCAGTTTCCTCATCACCGAAGCCATGCGCGGTTACGGTGCTGTCTTAAAGAATCAAAGTGGCGAAGAATTCATGCAAAAATATGATCCACGCCTGTCATTGGCCCCACGTGATATCGTAGCACGTGCCATTGATAACGAAATGAAGCAGCGCGGTGAAGATCATGTATATCTGGATGTGACGCATAAAGATCCGGAAGAAACAAAAAAACATTTCCCCAATATTTATAAAAAATGCCTCAGCCTAGGTATTGATATTACTAAAGACTATATTCCTGTGGCTCCGGCTGCTCATTATCTGTGCGGAGGTATCAAAGTCGATCTGGACGGACAGAGCAGCATCAACCGTTTGTATGCTATCGGTGAATGTTCATGTACCGGTCTGCACGGAGGTAACCGTCTGGCTTCCAATTCGCTGATAGAAGCAGTGGTTTATGCGGACGCGGCAGCCAAACATGCACTAAATGTACTCGACCGGTATGACTTCAATGAGGATATCCCCGAATGGAACGATGAAGGAACCATGAACAATGAAGAACGGGTACTGATAACCCAAAGCATGAAAGAGGTGAACCAGATTATGGAAGCTTATGTAGGTATTGTGCGCAGTAATACGCGATTAATCCGTGCTTGGAACCGATTGGATATTTTATATGAAGAAACCGAGCGTCTTTTCAAACGCTGTAAGGCTTCACGCGAACTTTGCGAACTGCGTAACATGATTAACATCGGGTATTTGATCACCCGTCAGGCAATGGAACGGAAAGAGAGTCGCGGACTGCATTATACGATTGACTATCCACATGCCGCGGCAGAGAAGAAATAAGAAACTGATTTCAGAATCCACCAAGAGGGTGTGCCAAAAGGTCTAAATAATAAACATGGCTTTTGGCACGCCCTTTTTTTCGACCCAGTAGAAATCTAGCGGGGAGTAATAAAGAATTTTCTTTCAAGCGCATAACTTACCTTGAACATCTTCTTTCTATTAAAAACTTTATTTCCTTTGTTCCTTCAGGAAGAATAGACTATCTTTGTTGTATTGGCATCCGGATACGAACTAAAGACAACAGAAGCAATGATGGAAAATATAAAAGAAATCCCCTATGGCATTGCCAACTTCGTGGAAGTGGCAGAGCAGAACATGTACTATGTAGATAAAACCATGTATCTGCCTTTGCTGGAAAAACAGCCCCGGAACCTGTTCTTTATCCGTCCCCGCCGCTTCGGCAAGAGTATCTTTTTGAGTATGCTGCGTGCGTATTATGACATAGCACAAAAAGAAAAGTTCCAGAAACGCTTCGGCAATCTATGGATAGGCAGCCGCCCCACCCCCCTGCAAGGAAAATTTCAGGTGGTGTATCTTGATTTCTCGCGCGCCAGTGGCGGAAGCGGTTCACTGGAAGAAAATTTCAATAACTATTGCGGCATGGTGATGGACCTGTTCGGCAAAGTGTATGAGCCTTATTATTTTCCCGGATTTGCACAAAAGATGGAAGAACAGCCCGACTTTGTCAGCAAGTTGAACTACCTGAACCTGCATGCGGCTGAATCCGGAATGAAACTTTACCTCATCATCGACGAATACGATAACTTTACCAACATCGTTCTGAACGAGCAGGGAAAAGACATTTATCATGCCCTGACCCATGCCAGCGGATTCTACCGTGAAATATTCAAGAAATTCAAAGGCACCAAAATGTGGGTGCTGGTGATGAAAAAAGAGCAAAACATGCAATGTTTACAGGAATGGGTATTGGCTTAATAATTGGTGTTGTTGTTTTTATCTCAGTTTTATTTAAAGGAGATTTACTTACAAGTATTTTTACAACAGAAAAAGCCGTTATTTTACAAGGTTATGCTTATTTAAAAGGATTTGCTTTAGAAACAATTGTAACAGCAATATTATTTAGTATGGTTGGTTATTTTAATGGTCATTATCAAACGGTATGGGTCATGGTACAAGGACTTATTCAAACACTTCTTGTACGTTTACCACTTTCTTACTATATGTCAATTCAACCACATGCAAATTTAACAAATATTGGTTTAGCTGCACCAATTGCGACAATTGTTGGTATTATACTAAATGTATGTTTCTATATTTATTTAAGTAAAAAAATGAAAAAAGAAAATGCTTAGGAAGTGTGAAAAACACTTCTTTTTTAATAAGAAGAATTTTTTTTTGGAGCTACTGTTGCCATTGCTGTTGCAATTGAAGAAGCTGTAAATATTGATGAATATTTTATTGCTCTATCTTTACAATTACACTGAAAATTAATGGATTTTCAGTGTAATTGTAAAACACCTGTTATAAGTATATTAGATGAAAAAATGCTGAATACGTTTTAATCAGCATTATTTTTATTTATAAAATTTTCCATTAAAAAATCTTTAAATTGTTTTTTATGTACAT
>OGXU01001625.1_pt1 | contig 10725 bp, 6 predicted proteins | sample 1576381 | NCBI WGS metagenome assembly OGXU01 (sample SAMEA3541544, study PRJEB24748) | human gut metagenome | biome: human gut; feature: human-associated habitat; material: faeces | place: China | collected 2012 | reverse complement strand
CATAATCGGAAGTCAGCTCTTCCAGGCGGATCAAGTCTTTGCGTCCTGCATACCAGGATTCGCGGATACGGGGAATGCCGTTTTGCGTATTGACCGGGATTTTCGGGTCCGAATAAGGTCCACTGGTATCATACACGATGACGGGATTGTTTTTTTTGTGGACCAACTCTCCGTTCTCATCGCGTGTGACGGTCACTTGTACCGTTAGCGTCTATCACACCGTCGCTGGTTGCTTTTCCTATGACTGTACCGTTGAGAATCCATTCCGAGTAAATCCATGATTGAGTTGGATCATTGGCATCTATAGCTTCGCGTATCTCGAATGATAATACGTTTGGCTTGCTGGTATCTACATCACGGCCGCTGTTCTCATTGTATACGTCACCGTTCCACGGTCTTGTACTTAATTGAGTCCGTTTGCTCAGAATATGGAAGCGAAGTTCTACGTCTCCTCCGTCAAATGCTTTTCCGCTCCAAGAGAAGAAAGTAGTCAGACTGGCGTCGCCAAGCGGTTCCCAATAGAAGCTGTAATGACCCGGCATTAAACCACCCGGTCCGTAGTAAGCACCGCTGATGGATCTGTTTACTTCAGTAACCACAGGTCTTTGTGGATTCGCTTGTTTAATCTTGATTGTCTTCATAAGCGGAGTAGCGCCTTCGGCAGCTTTGGTGCTCAGTACGATAATTCCGGTACGGACAGAAGAGCCTTCGTGTGCGTCTACGTTAATCACGATGTCGGCAGAACCGTCGAATGAAGTCTTTTCGAAGTGATACCAGGTATCATCCGCTTCGTTTTCTTTGGATACTTCCCATTCTGCATTCGATTCTACGTGGATGGTGAGTTGCTGAGCCTGTTCATACATAGCAAACCACTTACCGTTTTCCGGTGTATCTGGTGTCAGCAATACACCGTCTTGTATACATTGTACTTCTCTGGCTATTTTCCCGTGTCGGTCATAGATGGTTACAATACCGGTACGTTGTTCGCCTGTATTCGGTGAAGCGGTGACAGTAATTTCTCCGTTCATTTCGCCCGATGCTCCGGATTGGATGGAGAGCCAAACATCACCGTCTGTTACTTTAGCAGTCCATTTCTGATTGCTGAGTACGCTGAATGTTTCGCTGTTTCCTTCCTGGTCGATCATATCCACGCCTTCTACATTCAGGTAAGCAGTACCTTTCTGGGTCAGAACGAATCTTTTTCCGGTCCAGTAGTCACTTTTAATGTTGAGTGTGTCTATACGGTCGTCCAATTCAGTGTTTTCTTTGCAGGTAACAGTTACGGTGTAGGTCTCCCCTGCCTCACCTGTACTGGGTGAGATGGTGTACCAATCATATTTTCCGAATACTTCCCACGGGTCAGTTGACTTGACCTGGAAGGAGACTGGTTCCGGATTTTTCGCTTCAACCAGATAGGAGTCTTCTACTCTATAGCGCAGGTCTACCCATTTCTCTGCTTCACTGTCATCGCAACTCTGCAATAAAGAGAATGCAGGTAGCAATGTAGCGAGAGAAATGCCTGTAATTATTGATTTTCTGATATTTAATCTCATACTCTTGAATTTTAGGGTTCGGTTATTATTCTACTGGTTCCCATGTGATAGACTTCACGGTGAAATTGGAAGCTTTATTTGTGGTATGCATCCTGAAGTATACAGGTGCTCCCGGTTCGGTTGCATAAGGATCGGTTATGTTATTATCTAATACGGCAACCTCAACACCATCAATAATCAGTTTAAGAACTAATGCGTTCGAACCTTCTTCTTTGTTGACAACAAGGAATTCAATCTTCTTCACTACATTCGTTTGTTCCGATGTCCAGGTAAATGTTTTCTGAGTCCAGTTTAAGCCTGAACCTCCACAAGTGAAGTTACTTTCTTTATTTGCGTAGAAATGCAAATGGAAGTTTGTATTTCCTGAGTTGGGCCACATATTAAACTCAATCCAATCTTCTCCGGTTAAATTGATAGATTCGAAATCGAATGCGAGACGTCCTTTTTTGAATAAATAGTTGGTGACTATTCCACTGCCATAGAGTGTCATGTAACCGGTTTCCTCATCCACAACATAGTTATCTGCTCCTCCTTCTTTCCAGAAAGCAGTACCTTGACTGATGTCGAACGTAATGCCGTCAAATCCGTCGATGACTTCTTTGGTCTTCATAATGATGTGGCCGACACGGTTTACCATCAGATTATTAGTCGTTGTTGTCGTTACTTTCAACTCTGTTTCACTCAGTGCCTCAGCTTTCAGCCAACTCTGATATTTCTTAGGAACTTCAACTTTCCATTCTTTGTTTGCGCGAATCAGTACAGTCTTTTCCATACCACTGCCTGTTCCGGGCATGCTGATTGTTGTACTTTCGGGATCTTCTTCCAGTTCAATGATCACTCCATTCTGAGTAATGGTAAAGGTGTATTCTTCAAACTCTGTTTTTACAGTCAGCGTGCCTGCTCTCTTGGCACCTGCATTGGCGGGCAGTGTCACAGTTACGGTTTCTGCTATGGCATCTTCATTACCTGTACCGGATGTTTTGTCGATATTGGAAAGGAAAGCGGTGGAAGGAATGATTTCCCAAGCTTTGTTGGAAGCAATGGTAAAGGTGATGCTGCCGCCTTCTGTCGGTACCAGTTCATCGTAAGGAACCACCACCAAGTCTTCTTTCGAAGCCTGCTCGATAGTAACTACCTTAGTGCCTTCAACGCCTTCTGCCTTGATAGTCAGTTTGGCTGTACGTGCTTTCTTTCCTGTATTGTTTTCCATTGTCACCACAATCTCCGACACAAGTGAGCTGGCTGCACTCATCGAAGGAGTCGGCTTACACCACTGCTGGTCGCTTTCGATCGTCCAGGGAGTGTTGGAGCTGATGTTGAAAACTACATTGCTTGGAGAAGTTGCCAAAGCAGTGTAAGACTCCAGAGCATCTATCTGGATATTGAGAGGGCCTTCCGGCTGTGAGTCGATGTCGAACTCCTGGCATGCTACAAAACTGAATGTGCACAGTGCGAGAATCAGTTGCATTAACGTGTTGCTATATAACTTTTTCATATATCTTTTAAATATTAGATTAGACAATTAATTACCATCCTGTGTTTTGAGGATTTAAGTTTGTATTCTTGTATAGTTCGCTTTGAGGGATCGGATACAGATACATGCAATCTCTCCAGTTACGGGTTTCGTAAAGGTTCTTGTAGAAGTTGAACGTACCGTCCGCCTGCTTCTCGATCTTTACTCCGTATAGTTCCCGCTGGGTAGTATCGGCAATCTTCCATCTCCGTACATCCCAGAAACGATGATCTTCGAAAGCAAACTCTACACGCCATTCATTGTACAGGCGTTCCATGAATTCATCTTTTCCCATGGAAGGAATCAACGGCATATCGGCATTCTTTCTCACTTCATTGATAGCCCACAGAGCAGAATACTTATAAGTCTCATCTGTGTAATTGACATCATTGAAAGCGTTGACCATAGATTCCGCATACGTTAGTAATGTTTCCGCATAGCGGTAAATCACCCAATGATGCTTGCTGACAGCTTCTTTACCCGGTTCAAAGCTAGTAGCTTCCTGAATGTACTTGCGCAGGAAGTATCCTGTCGGTGAACCGCCTTGTGATACGATTCCGTCGTCGGCGCCACCTTTGAAGGTTTCAATGGTGTAGTCTTTAAACGACATTCCGTTGGCAAGAATAGCGCGGTAGAAACGTTTGTCACGATTCTCATAAGGTGATTGCGGGTCAAATGCAGGGTCTTCGCAAACCCATCCTGTGTTTTCTAGGGTTACTTTGTAACCGTTGACTGTCTCGAATGCGTCCACAAGGTTTTGTGATGGGTAATTGCTGTATGGGATAAGACTGGAAGTGCGTGTTCCCGCAGTCATGCGAAGCGGGAGATTAAACATTTCGAAGTCCGAGTCATCACCATTGATCCTCATCAGTACAACTTCTTTTGAGTCGAGGTTGTTGGCACTCTCCTGGGGGTCGAGAGAGTAAAGCCCTGTGTTGATAATATCTATTGCTGCTTTGGCAGACTTTTTCCACAATTCGGTATCCATAGAAGGATTATGTAGCTTACTGGCAGCATATAGCAGTGCTTTTGACTTTACTGCCATTGCAAAGCCTTTGGTCACTCTGCCGATTTCTGCTCCCGGTTCGTTTACATAGCTGTCCGGCAAGTTATTGGCAGCGTCGTCGCATTCACTGACAATGAAGCTGATAACTTCGCTGAATGGTGTCTTGCCGATTGTATTGGCTTCCTCTTCAGTCAGTACTTCCAATGGCATGGCGATGTCACCGTAGCGGCGTGCCAGTTCAAAGAAGTAGTGTGCCCGCAGCACTCTGGCTTCGTAAGGGAAATATTTCAGCTGCTTCATCCAGTTTGTATATTGTCCGTCGTGCTCGTAGCGTGTGAAGTCCACTTGGGCAATCTCTGCTATAAAGCTGTTGGCAGCACGTATACCGCGATACAGGGTCCATGAATCGTCATAAGTTTTAATAGGCGACCAGTTACCGTTATTGGTATTCTGGATATTATCTGCATAGGCTCCGAATTCGCCGTCATCACTGGCACAGTCGCGCATGGAATATCTGTCTTCGGTGAAAATTCCGCCGGAGGTCGCAAACAGTTGGTAGCCTTGTGGCATGTATGAGTATACGTGGGTAAGCATTGATTTGCTTGTACCGAAATACTTGTACATGTCTTCTTTTGTCTTCAGGTTGTTCGTTTCATCAAAGTCAAGGTAGTTGCACGAAGCAAAGACCAACGAAGACAAAATGGTTAAGAGTATGTATTTGGTTCTCATAATGTTCATTTGTTACTTTGCATTAAAAATTAAGTTTGATACCTGCCCAATAACTTCTTGTCGACGGATAAGCGATGCCAAGTTGTTCCGGATCGGCAAAATGGATATTGTCTAATGAGAACAGATTGGTGCCTTGTACGAATACTTTCAGGTCGGCAAAGCGAGTCTGCGATTTCGGGAAAGTATAAGCTACCAATAGGTTACGCAGTTTCAGGAATGAACCGTCACGGTACCACAGTGAGCTGGCGCGATAGTTATTCAAGTTTTCTTGAGTAGTCAGTCTCGGCATGGTTGCATTGGTCTTATTCTCCGGTGTCCAGTTTATTTCTTCATTCAGGAATGTATTTGAAATGTTGCCATTGCTTACAAGTGGACTATAAAGCGGACTGTTGAGCAATGAAACAGTGACTCCGGTCATTCCCTGGAAATCAGCGGAAAGCTCCAGTCTCTTGTATGAGAAGTTCAGATTGAATCCGAAATAGAAGCGTGGAACAGATGAACCGAACATTTTCACAATGTCTTTCTCGTCGATGCGGTTGTCACCGTTCTGATCTTTGTATTTCACGTCACCGGGAGCTACGTCCGAGAAGGTTTGTTGCGGACTGTTGTTGATTTCCTGCTGGCTGTTGAAGAAGCCGATAGCTTCCAGGCCGTACATCTGTCCGATACGGTTGCCCTTGGTATACAAGTAGTCGTATTCCTGATATGCCTGGTTTACATTGACTACCTCTGTATTCAGATATGACATGCTAGCACCAATACCATAATGGAAATCACCGATCTTATCATTCCAACTCAAAGAAGCATCCACTCCTTTGTATTTATAGATTCCTTCGTTCACCTGACCTACTGTGATACCGATAATACCGGAAGTAGAATTGGCACCTGACACAAGTATATCCGAACGTTTTTCGTAGAAACCTTCTACTGTTGCATTCAAACGATTATCAAAAGCAGCGAGATCAAATCCGAAAGTCGCTTTCTGTGATTTTTCCGCTACCAGGCCGATAACCGGCAGATCGCCTTCACTGCCACCGGACTGTCCTCCGGCATTCACTCCGAAGTTATAACCGGCACCGCCGCTGCCATAAGACTGACGCCATAGTTCGTGGCTCAGATTGCCGTCCCATCCGGACAGACCGTAAGAGGCGCGAATCTTAAAGAGATTGATCGGTGTCACCTTTTCCATAAATGCTTCGTTGGAAACGATCCATGCAGCGGAAACGGCAGGATAGTTCGAGTATTTGTCTCCGTCGGGCAGGTAAGCTGATCCCGAACGGTTAAATACGGCATTGAGGCTGTAACGGTTGTCGTAAGTATATGTGGCGTTCACCAGCACAGACTGATTCTTCTGAGAGTTGTTTCTGCCGTTTTTGACAACAGACTGCATATCATAAATCAATGCTCCTCCCACCTGATGTTTGCCAAAAGTGCGGTTATAATCCACCTTTGCCTGGAAATCGCTGCGTAGCATCAGCCTTTCGAAAGGCTGTGTATGTCCCAGTGTTTCGGAGTCTGTACCATAAATGGCAGGAGTTGTCACCAGTGTACCATCGCTGGTGATACTTGCATTGCTGTTCATGTAACGATACTCTTTATTGGTGGTTTCATTCATTCCTCCGATATTATCGAAAGAGACGGATGCTTCGGCTGCCAGCCCTTTGGTCAACGCACTTAAATCCTGACGGATGCTTAGGTCGGCGAGTAGTGTTCCGTATACGTTACGGATGTGTCCGTAGTCTTTCAACAGAGCTACCGGATTACCGGTTCCGTACACAGAGCTACCTCCATAAATGCCATTCTCATAACGAATGGGGAATGCAGCGGATGGAATGCCATAGATTTTGTTGAAAATAGCGTTGCGTCCATAGCGGGTACCTCTGAATTCTTGCAGTCTGCCCACGATACCGGCTTTCAGCAATGTGCTTTCCGTCACTTTTACGTCCAGATTGGTACGCACGGTCAGACGTGTGTCTGTAGTTGTAGTGTCGAAACGTGTATCTTCCGTGTTTTTCTTCAACATGGAGCGATCCCGGTAATAGTCAACTACCGTGTAAAAACGGAACTTGTCACTACCTCCGCTGAAAGACATTTTCAGGTTGTGGGTCAATCCTGTGTTGTTCAGCGTTTCATTCCACCAGTCTACATTCGGATAGTCATACGGATAGATTCCTGTCCGGAAAGCATCCAGTTCCTGTGCATTGTAGCGTGCAGGCAGACCGTCTCCGCTTAATGCGGTGTTAAGAGCGTTCGCATACGTATAGGCATCTGCGAAGTCCGGAGAACGGAATTGGGTATTGACACCGAAATTATAGTCCACATTTACCTTCAGACCATTGCTTATTCCGCGTTTAGTCGTAATCAGTACTACTCCATTCGCACCACGCATACCGTAGAGAGCAGCGGCTGCCGCATCTTTCAGAACGTAGCATGATTCGATTTCCATCGAAGTGATGTCACTGATATCACGTGGGAAACCATCAATTAATACTAGCGGGGCATTTCCGTGTATAGAGAGGGTGGATACGTTATCGGCTGACGAGCCTGTACCCTGATATACATTCAGACCTGCCACTTTTCCATACAAAGCTTTGCTGATATCTATGTACGGGGATTTTTCGAATGCGGAAGCATTGACTCCGTTGATAGAGTAACTGCTGGTCCGGGAAGATACGTTCATCTGGTAGCCGATGCTCAGTGTATCTGCCAGCTGCATTTCCGAAGCAGCTTTGGATGTCTGTGCATTCAGGGATACCGAACCTCCCAGGAGCAGAGTGATTAATATATAATTTATTTTATTCATTGTTCAAACGATATTAGTTAACGTGTCATTTACCAGCCCGGGTTTTGGGTCATTCCATATTGCTTGTTGATTTCCTCCTGAGGAATCGGAGCCAGATACCACTTGGTATCCCAGTTGGTAGCCCAGTAATGGTCTCCCAGTTCGATCTTCTCGAAGGTGAACTCAGTCGGATTGTTCAGGTCGTTACCTCTGCTTCTGAGTCCGTACAACTTCTTCTTGAAGTCGCTCTGACGGTCTCTGCGAACGAGGTCGAACCAGCGTACTTCTTCAAATCCTAATTCGAGTGCTCTTTCTCTCAGTACGGCTTCGAGGAACTGATCGTGATTCATCGTCTTGGAAAGTTCCGGCAGACCTACTCTCTTTCGTACATCGTTTACCATTTTGTAAGCTTCGTCGGTAGGGCGTCCGTTGACTTCGTTGAGTACTTCCGCATATCCCAGCATGATTTCCGCCAGACGGGTGTGTGACCATTGTACCGGACCTTCGCGGTCGTTGTTTTCCTGTAAAATGTACTTCATGATCAGGAATCCGCTACCGTCTTTGTAGTCGGCGTGGTTGATATAAACAGGAGCGGTTGTTCCGTTACAGTAGGTGTCTCCGGGACAAGCTACATTTTCATACAGACGCGGGTCGCGGGTGGGCACCATTTCGCCTTTTGTAAAGAACGGTTGCTTGGAGGGTGACTTCCAGTCGAAATTTGCCGGAAAATCAGTTCCGTCTTCCCACGGAAACATATCTACATAGTTCAATGTAGGGCCGCTGTAATAACGTTGGCCGATAAAGCTGCTGTGAACATCGGAGCCATATCCTTGACGGGTAGAGATTAATATTTCTGTTCCGCCGCGGTTGTAGTAGGCCTGACGATAGGCCAGACGTCTTGCCCGGTGCGTCTCTTCCGTAGGTTGAATCAGTTCGTATTCGTGCCGTTTTTGTAATTCTGTGAAAAAGGCTGCGCCTGCTTCGGCGGCATCTTTCCAATGCTGGTCACTGTAATTTCCGTAGCAGGTATATTCGTCTGCTTCCGGATGCCATTTGGTGTTTGAGTTGAAAGTCGGACTGGCTGCCCATTGCAATACCTTGAACTTTAATGCCATCGCTCCTGCCAGGGTCATACGTCCGTCATCTGCTTTCTCGGCTTTCCAGGCCAGATTGGAGTTGATGGCTTCGTTGAGCAATCCTACGATCTTCTCTACCGTTTCGGCAAAAGTGATACGGGGGAAATTCATTGTCTCGTTTACGTCTACATAGTGGTCCAGCCATGTCACACCGCCTACATATCTCAGCATTTCGAAATAGCAGAGGGAGATCAAAACTTTGGCTTCCGCGATCCGTTCACTTTTCTCGCTGGCTGTCATGTCGGGCACTTTTTCTACGTTCTCGATATATAACCAAGCGTAACGGATGGTGGTCCAGTCAGACTTGCTTCCATAACGGTAAGCAGAATTCTTTGGGACGTTGTTGGCACTGAGTGCTCCGTTGTAATAGAGCTTGACAGGCCCATCACTGATATTGTCACGGAAACTGTAACATAAGTCTGTGATTGATTCAAGTATGTTCACACCCAATTTGTAGTCAGAGCCGGTCGGTAGCCCATAAGGTAATCCGGTATATGCTTTGGTCAGCACCTTTTCGGCATTTATTTTCGAAGAGAACATTTCTTCGGTAGTCGCTCCGGAACTCTCAGGCTGGTCGCCCAGAAATTTATCCCCGAAGCTGATTTCAGAACAGGAGGAGGCTATCAGTACGCAACCTAATGCTATTCCGAGTCCTTTTATTATTCTATTCATACAGTCGTTTTTTAGAAGTTAAGATTTAAACCGAAGCTATATACTTTGATCAGCGGATAATCTCCGAATCGGTTAGGATCACTTTCCGGATCAAGATATTTAAGCGGTGAGAAGGTCAGCAGGTTGTAGCCGCTGAAGTTTAATCCGAGTGAGCTGAGGCCCAGTTTCTTCAGGAATTTCTTTCCGGTGATGGTATAACCGAAGCTCAGGCTCTTCAAGCGGAGATAGGAAGCATCCACCAACCAGAGGGTAGAGGGTTCGGAGTTCCAGCTTTCCGATTCTTCCGACGGACGCGGATAAGTAGCTCCCAGTTGGTTTTCCGGAGTCCAGCAACCGTCGTAGAAGTAGGTCAGCAAACCACGCTTTCCGGCATTCGTATAAGGGATACGGTATTCGATGTCATACATTCTGTTAACGTTCTTGGAACCCACCCATTGCATGGTGAAGTTGAATCCTTTCCAGTCGAATCCCATGTTCATACCGAAAACGTATTCCGGACGGGTAGCATAACCTGCTACGCTCTTGTCATTACCGTCCACGATGTGGTCTCCGTTGAGGTCGGCGTACATGGCGTCACCCGGATATACCTTCTGATAAGGCTGAGGCAGTTCCGGCTTTAAGGTCAGTTCGCCGTCGGCTCCGGTGATGAAGTCGCTGTACTGATAGAGACGGATGTAGTTGTATACTCCGGTCTGGCGTCCGGTAGAGCCACCGGTCTGGTTCATATAAGAGAATTGCTTGGGCACTTCGTCCATATAGAGGATTTTGTTGCGTGCGAAAGAGACGTTGGCATCCACATTATAGGTGAAATCCTTTCCGATCTTATCGCGCCAGCCGAGAGAAACTTCGTAACCGTGGTTGTCTACCTTACCAATGTTCAGGTTAGGCAGTGCAGTTGCGATGATGCTTGGGGTCGATTCCGGAGAGATCAGAATACCTGTGCGGTGTTCGATAAAGTAGTCGAAGGTAGCGGACAGGCGGCTGTTGAAGAACTTAAGATCAATACCGTAGTTCTGCTTGTCGGCTGTTTCCCAGGTTACTGCCGGGTTACCCATACGTGAGATGGCTGCTGCCGATTGGGAAATCGGATTGTCCACACCGAAGCTGTAACTGCCCGATGATCCCCATACGGCAGGCATGTACATAAAGCGTGAGTCTACTCCCTTGTCGTTACCTACACGTCCCCAGGATGCTCTGAGTTTTAGGTAGTCTACGATTTTTTGGTTTTCCATAAACTTCTCGGCAGTTGCGATCCATCCGGCAGAGAAGGAAGGGAATATTCAATTCTCGCCGTTTCATCAAATCAGATTCATTTCGAAGTTCTTTGATTAAAA
>OGXU01001618.1_pt1 | contig 10762 bp, 10 predicted proteins | sample 1576381 | NCBI WGS metagenome assembly OGXU01 (sample SAMEA3541544, study PRJEB24748) | human gut metagenome | biome: human gut; feature: human-associated habitat; material: faeces | place: China | collected 2012 | reverse complement strand
GAATTCGATAGGAAAATACTAGATTCTGCAACGTTCCGCAGGTCGAGCAGGATGAAGTCGTTGCCGGCACCTTCGTATTTTGCGAATCGCATTTGCATCTGTTCTGAAATATCGGCTTTGTCGCTATTCCGGTTCGGAGGTCGGAGCCGTTCGGCACTTCTCTTGCATCCTGAAAACGCGTGTATGTCCGGGACGGAAGAGGGTTTTTCCGGGGCGCTGCAAAATAGGTTCCAACCAGCTTTAACGCGGACAAAAATAATAAAATTCTAAAAGTTTTACTACTTTTGCGTGAATTTGTTACGTAACTTATAATCCGTATGAAAACATTGCTTGCAAAACACCGTTCGATCCGAAAATTCCGCTCTGAGCCTATTGCGCCGGAGGTGCTGCAAGACATGCTCGAAGCCGCCTCGCGTGCCTCGACGTGCGGCAATATGCAGCTTTACAGTCTGATCGTTACTCAGAGCCGGGAATTGCGCGAGGCATTGGCCCCGTGTCATTTCAATCAGCCGATGGTTACGCAGGCTCCCTGCGTGATTACGGTTTGTGCCGATGTCCACCGTTTTTCGATGTGGTGCGAACAGCGCGATGCCGAGCCGTGCTACGATAATTTCGCCTGGTTTCTCAACGGGGTGACCGATGCGCTGCTGGCGGCGCAGAACCTGTGTGTCGAGGCCGAAGCGCACGGGTTGGGAATCTGTTACCTCGGTACGACCATCTATACGGCCGAGGAGATCGCCCGCATCCTCGATCTTCCCAAAGGGGTGATTCCCGTGACGACGATCGTGGTGGGGCATCCCGACGAGTCGCCCGAACTGACCGACCGCCTGCCGCTCGATGCGGTCGTGCATTGCGAGAAATACCATCATTACACCTCGTCGGAGATCGACGAACTCTGGGCCGAGAAGGAGACGTCGGAAGAGACCCGGCGGCTGCTCGAGGAGAACGGCCTGCCGAATCTGGCACAGATTTTCACGCGCAACAGGTATCGTGCCGAAGATAACCTGGCTATTTCGCGCAACTATTTCGCGCTGCTGAAAAAACAGGGTTTCTTCAACAATTAACGGAAGTCTTGAAACGGTTGCCGGTCATATTCGTCTTTTTGCTGGCGGTGCTCGCGGGGGTGTCGTGCAGTGTCACGCGCAAACTTCCCGAGGAAAGTTATCTGGTGCAGAAGGTGACCGTAGAAGCCGATAAGGAAACGCCTAAAAAAGAGCGTATTCCGGCTTCCGACCTGCGGAAATTCATCCGTCAGAATCCGAATAAACGGTTCCTGGGACTCAATTTTTACGTCTGGGTTTATGAGCAGGCCGATCCCGAAAAGGATAATTGGTGGAACCGGTTCAAACGGCGTATCGGCGAAGCGCCCGTGCTGCTGGATATGAGCCTCACGGAGCAGTCGGTCCGCAACCTGAAGGTTTACATGGACTATCGGGGGTTCTTCTCTTCGCAGGCGACTTACGAAGTCGATACCACGTCGCGGAAAAAGCGGGCTTTCATCACCTACCGCACCGTACAGCGCGAGCCTTACCGCATCAACCGCCTTTCGTACGATTTCCGCGATCGGTTCCTCGAGCAGATCATCCTGCCCGATACGGTACATTCGCTGCTCCGTACGGGCGAGGTGTTCGACATGGAGGTCCTTGACCAGGAGCGGCAGCGCATCACCACCTACCTCAAACAGCGCGGCTATTACAATTTTACGGTCAATAACATCGAGTATGAAGCCGACACGCTCGGCGGCAATCATCTGGTGGACCTGAAGATGATCGTCAAGCAGCATCTGGCCGGTTATAACGAGCAGGGTTATCCGATTCTGCGCAACAATACGGTTTACCGTATCGACCAGATCAATATTTTTCCCAATTACGATCCTACGGCGGCTATTGCTCCCGACTACCGCAAGGGACTCGACACGATCTACTACCGGGGGTTGAACGTGGTGTACCACAAGGACAACAAGCGTCCCAACATACGTCCTTCGGTGCTGCGACAGATCGTGCCGATCTATCCGAACTACGTCTATAACATTAACCGGGTCGATCAGACGTACAACCAGATTATGTCGATGGGCTATTTCAAAAGCGCCAACGTCATTTTCAACGAGCAGGCCGACAGTGTGGCAAAGGATAACTACGTGACTTTCGTGGGCGAAGGCAAGGAGCCGGCCGATTCGGTACATCAGACCCGCGAGGGCTATCTCCAGTGCGACATCCAGTGCATTCCGGCCTTGAAGCAGGGGTATAAGATAGAGCTGGAAGGAAGTACGACGTCGAGTTTCTACGGATTGCGGGCGACGGTGGGGTATCAGAACCGCAATATTTTCCGGGGAGCGGAGTCTTTCGACGTTTCGTTCTCGGTAGGGTACGAGTATATGAAAACTCCGAGTGCCCGCAAGCGCAACGCCATCGAATTCGGAGTCAATATGGGTTTGCAGTTTCCCCGTTTCCTGCTGCCTTTCCGAACCCAGCGGTGGCAGTCGATCCAGATGCCCCGGACCCGGCTCGAATTCGGCATCAATTTCCAGGATCGCCCTTATTATCGGCGTACCCTTTCCAGCGTGGCTTGGGGATATTCGTGGAGCGATTTGAAGTATTCGAGCTATTCGCTGCGTCCGATCGATATCAACGTGATCGATATGGGGTATGTCAATAGGGAGGATTTCCTGGATCATCTCCAGAACGAATATCTCAAGCGAAGTTACGAGTCGCAGTTCATCAGCGGCCTTTCGTTCAGTTATGTCTATAACAATCAGCGCAAGCATCTGGGCGGAAACGCGACGCTGCTCCGCTTCAATTACGAGATGGCGGGCAACCTGCTCGACGGCCTGATGCACCTCTTCTCGCGTCCGGCGGCCGGGAAGGACTATTACGAGGTTTTCGGTCTTCAATATTCGCAATATTTCCGGGCCGATTTGAGTGTGAGCCGCAAGATCATGCTCGGTGAGGTGACGGCTCTCGTGGGACGGCTTTACGGCGGTTACGGTATGGCGTACGGCAATTCGACTTCGATTCCCTTCGACCGTCTGTTTTATGCGGGCGGTGCCAACAGCATGCGCGGTTGGGCACCCCGTATGTTGGGGCCGGGGGCTGTTCCGGAGCCGGAAGATGCGGTTTTCCCTACACAACTGGGCGATATGAAGCTGGAGGCCAATCTCGAATTGCGCTTCCCGATTTGGGGGATGTTTCACGGAGCGACGTTCGTCGATGTGGGCAATATCTGGTTTGCCGACCGGCATTCCGCGCCTTCGCCCGCTGCGGTTTTCCATTTCGACAGTTTCTACAGGCAACTGGGCTTCGATGCCGGTATCGGTCTGCGCCTGGACATCAAATTTGCCGTACTGCGTCTGGACTGGGGCATACAGATCCACAACCCCAATGCACCTGCCGGACAACGGTGGATCCACAATTTCAAGTGGAAGAATACGGCGCTTAATTTCGGAGTAGGTTATCCGTTCTGATGCCGATATGGGAATATGGGCCGGAGCGGGCGGTGTACCGGATTTTTCACTGCGGCGGCCGGGGCTGTGTATGGAGCCGCTGTCGGGCGAGGATGATTCGTCTGCACGGAGTTCGTGTCGGCAGGGGAAGGATATGTTGAACTTTGATTTCCGCAGCTCGGAAAGGACTTTTGGAAGAAATAAAGCGTCCGCTTCGAAATCCGAAGCGGACGCTTTTTGTTGTCGATGCGTTGCCGTTTATTGAATCCCTAGCTCGGCCTTGACTTCGGTGCTCAAATCGGTCATGGCTGCTTCGTCGTAATAGACCATCGAGGGGATGGTCGTATTGAATACGGCGACGTAAGCTCCCTTTTGCGCCACCTTCTTGACGGCCTCCTGAGCCTTGGCGACGATCGGGTCGGTCAGCTCCTTCTCCTTTTTCTGCAAGTCTTCCTGTGCGCTCTGGTAGAACTCTTGCAGACGGTTTTGCAGGTCGGTCAATTCTTTCTCCTTCAGTTGGCGGGTTACCTCCGAGTAGGTCGCTTTGTTTTTCTGGAAATCGTTGTACTTGGTGTTCAGCTCGACCTGAATCGTTTCCAGGTTGTCGCGCAGATCTTTGCTGTACGCCTCCATGTTGGTCATCATCTCCTTGTATTCCGGCATAAGGGTAATGATCTCTTCGAGATTGATACGGCCCAGCTTCTGTGCGAACAGGGAACTGCTTCCCAGTACCAAGGCAACCACGAGGGTTAATTTAATGAGTTTTTTCATACGGATTTATTGATTTGATTCGATATTTCTTACTTTTTCATAAATTCGATGAGGGCCTGAGTGTGGTCGATTTTTTCTGAATTGTAAAGCAGCGTGGGGTTCGAAGCCGCATCGAGAACCAGCTCATACCCGTTTTGTGCGGCATAGTTCGCAATGGGCCCGTTTGCCGTGGTATAGACATGTTTGCTCTCTGGATCAGCTCGATCCGTTTTTTCATAAGGGTACCGTCCTGGCCGAAGATCTCCTCCTGGAATTTGCTGGCCTCCTCTTCCCGGGTGAGAATCAGGTTTTGCCGGGCCTGTCGTGACGAAGCCGAAAGGGACATTTCCTGCGCCTTATAGTTGTTGTAGAGGGCTTCGACCTCTTCGAATTTGAGATCGACCTGCTGCTGATAGCTTTTGGCCAGTTGGTCGAGCGTGTCGAGTGCTTTGTTATATTCGTCGATCGACTTGAATACTTTTTCGCTGTTTACCACGATGTAGTTCTGTGCCGAAAGCGAGCCTATGGCTGCCGTGAAGGCGAGTACGAGCAAAAGGATCCGTTTCATACCGTTTATTTTTTAGTTATCTTTTATAAGTATAACCCTGTTTCTTCAAATTTATTGCCAACTTCCGCCGGTTTAGAACTGCATACCCATCGTGAAATGGATGTGGCTGCCGCTGCGCTTGGTCTGTCCTGCGGCCGGGTCGAAGCCCCAGCCCCAATCGACTCCCACCATGCCTACGACCGGCAGGGTATTACGTTGCCCTTGTCCGAGCGCTGGGAGGCGGACATCTTCTATTGCACGCCGACCGTTTGATCTTGAACGGGGAGAACTCCTTCCACGAGGTGAATCCGTTGCCTCCTTCCAGGAATCCCAGTACGTAGATGTTGGTCTGTCCCTTGAGCAGGAGCGGATAGCGGAGCTCCATCGTGTATTTGTTGTAGGCACACGAATAGTTGCTGCCTACGGGATCGAGCGCTCCGTCGTCGTAACCGCGCATGGAGATAATGTCGATACCGTACATATTATAGCCCGTCATGCCGTCGCCGCCGACTTCGAACCGTTCGAAGGGCGATACCTTGTTTTTATTGTAATGTCCCAGGTATCCCATTTCTGCGCGGGCCATCAGCACCAGGTTGCCGTTGCGGGTCAGCGGAGTGAACCATTGGCCTTTGAGCATCCACTTGTGGAATTCGATCCAGTTGTAGCGTTCCTGTTCGCTTAAAGCCGTGCTTTTGTAATCCTTGCCGTCCCACAGCGAATAGGGAGGAGTGAGCTGCACCGAAACGCTGAAATCGGAACCCCTGCGGGGATAGATCGGCTGATCCACCGAATTTCGTCCCAATACCAGGCGGATCGACAGCAGGTTTGCCGCACCGTTCTTGAGTACGAAGGTGTTCCAGTCCTTCAGCATGTAGCGCTCGTAGCTGGCTTCCGCATAGAACGTGAAGTACGGGTCGGGCCAGTCCAGACGCTTGCCGAGTCCCGCCGCGACACCGGCGGTGCGGAAATAACGGGTACCTTTCTGCCAGGCGTAATAGGCGTTGTTCTCATCGGAATAGTGAGCCGAAATCGTGAAGGAGTTCGGTTTTCGCCCGCCCATCCAGGGATCGGTGAAGCTGATTGCGAAGGCTTTGTAGTAAGTACCGTTGGTTTGGGCGCTGATCGACAGCCGCTGGTTCTGTCCCATCGGGTAGGGTCTCCAGGCGCCTTTCTTGAAGAAGTTTTTGATCGAGAGGTTGTTCAGTGTGACACCCACCGAACCCACGAACGTACCGCCGCCCCAACCGCCGGCGATCTGGAACTGGTCGCTGGCGATCTCCTCGAGCGGCCAGTTGATATCGACCAATTCGTCCGAATTGACGACGGGCTGAATGTCCGGAGCGATCGCTTCGGCCGTGAAATGTCCCATCGAACCCAGGGTGCGGATGGTCTGGAACAACAGCGACTGGTTGTAGAGTTCGCCCGGCCGCGTGTAGAGTTCACGGCGGATCCCCTCGTCGTCGAGCCGCATATTGCCCGAAATGCCGACATTGTTGATGGTGAATTGTTTGCCTTCGAATACGCGGACCTCCAGGTCGATCGAGTCTTTGCCGATGATGATTTCGGCCGGGTCGATCTGCGAGGTGAGGTAGCCCTGATCTTTGTAGAGATTGGTGATGGACGGTTCGTCCGGATTGTAGTAGGCGCCGATGCCCAGGCGCTTGTACATCGATTTTTTGTCGTAAATCGAGCCTTTTTCGACACCGAACATCCGAGCCAGTTCGTCGGTTTCATAGACCGAGTTGCCGATCCAGGAAACATTGCGGATGTAGTACTTGTTGCCTTCCGAAATGTCCAGCGTGATACCCATACGCTTGTCGTTGATCGCGTAGATCGAATCGGCGACGATGTTGGCGTTGCGGAAACCTTTCGAATTGTAAAAGTCGAGCAGCAGCTCCTTGTCGTTTTCGAAATCTTCTTCGTTGAATTTCGCCCCCCGGAAGAAGTTGAGGCTTTTCTGGTGGGTTTTCTTGAAGGTGCGGCGCAGACGTTTGTCGGAAAATTCTTCGTTGCCCGTGAAATTGATCTCTCCGATTTTGATTTTACGTTTGCGATCGACGATGAAGGTCACGTTTACGGCCTGCTTCAGTATCGAGTCGTTGTCGATGCGGACCGATACTTCGGCGTTGCGGAAACCTTTGTCTGCGTAGTATTTGTGAATGAGCTTCGAGTTCTTGTCGATCACGTAGTCCGAAAGCTCGGTGCCGCGCTTGAGTTTGAGCTTTCCGAGCAGGTCTTTCTGGTTGCTTTTGGAGATGCCCTCGAAACGCCAGTAATTGACGCGGGGACGTTCCTTCAGGAAAACTTCCAGGTCGAGGCTGTCGCCTTCGATGGTCGCACCGACGCGGATGTCCGAAAAGAGGCGCTGGTTCCACAGGCGGGTGATGGCTGTCGAGATGAAGTTGCTGGGCAGGTATATCGAATCGCCCGGGATAAGACCCGACGAAGCTCGCAGAATGCTGTTGTCAATGTATTGCGCCCCGTGAATATTGACGTTGCGGATGTGGTAAAGTTTCTGGGTACCGCCTTCGAGCGTCGGGGCTTTTTCGAATTGCTGTAAAAGCTGGTTCGTATCCTCGTCCTGATCCGTCTGTTCGGCCGGGGGCGGAGCCGCCTCGCCGGAGGGCTCCTGCGCGAATATCTGGGGACAGAGCAGCAGCAGGGCGGCCGTCAGTGTCAGAAATACTTTGCCTGGATGATTCATCGTGTGTCGTCTAACTTCTCTCTAGAGTTTCTTTCTTCATTCTCTCCGTTCAGTGTAGCGAGTAAACTCGTGATGCACTCGCTTACCGAATACGTTCATTATTTTTTACCAGTCCGAAACGCCTTTCGCGCCGGGCATATTCGTCGAGTGCCTGCGCGAAATCCTCTTCGGTAAAGTCGGGCCATAATACGGGGGTGAAAAAGAGTTCGGCGTAGGCAGCCTGCCACAGCAGGAAATTGCTGAGCCGTTGTTCGCCGCTGGTGCGTATCAGCAGGTCGGGGTCGGGACAGCCCGCCGTATAGAGCGCTTCGGAAACCGTCTGCTCGGAAATCTCTTCCGGAGAGAAGATGCCGGCTGCGGCACGGCGTGCCAGACCCTGCATCGCATGGACGATTTCGCTGCGGGAAGAGTAGTTGAGGGCCAGTTGCAGCGTAAGGCGTTTCCCGGTAGCCGTTCGGTTTTCGATCTGATCCAGGTGGTGTTTTACTTTTTCGGGGAAACGGCTTTTGTCGCCGATGATCCGCACGCGCACTCCCTGAGCAGCCAGTTCGGGCGTTTCGTTGATTATGCTCTTGCAGAAGAGCTCCATCAGGGCATCGACCTCTGCGGCGGGGCGTCCCCAGTTTTCGGTCGAGAAAGCATAAAGCGTCAGGTAGCGAACCCCGTGACGGGTCGCGGCCTGGATTGCCCGGCGCACGGACTCCACACCCCGGATATGACCTTCGAAACGCTCCAGCCCGTGTTGCGCGGCCCAGCGTCCGTTGCCGTCCATGATAATGGCGACGTGTCGAGGTATGCGTTTTTGCTCGCTCATAGCATGCAAATATAGGGAATAAAATCCGAAAGCGAAAGAATTTCCGGCAAACAGGGGTTTTTCGTCAGCTTCGGATATCCACTCCCCACATCATTTTCTTGCGTAACGTGTCGTAAAACGATATATTGTGCGGGACCGCCAGAAAAAAGCGTCTGGAAGCCAGGCGGACTTTGAATTCGGCTCCTTCGGGAATCGGACAGGTTTCGTTGTCGGTGGCGATCGATATTTCGGCGTGCCGGGCGTGTACCTTGAGCCGCACGTCACTCGACGAGGGAATCACGACCGGGCGCATCGTCAGGTTGTGGGGCGCGACGGGCGAGAGCACCAGGCAGGCGCATTGGGGGGCGACGACCGGACCGCCCACGCTGAGCGAATAGGCCGTCGAGCCGGTCGGCGTGCTGACGATCAGTCCGTCGCCGTGATAGGTGGCGACCATTTGGTCGTTCACGTACGTTTCGACCGAGATCATGCCCGCGCCCTGGCGCTGGATGACCACTTCATTGACCGCATAGCGGGTCGAGATGCCGTCGCCGAAGTCGCCCGTGACCTCGAGCATCGATCGGGGCTGACATTCGAGTTTGCCGGCGGCGATCAGCTCGAAGACATCGCCGATGCAGCCGTTGCGGGGTACGCTCGTCAGAAAACCCAGATGTCCCGAGTTGATGCCTATGACGGGGATTTCGGCCCCTCCCAGCCGGTGAATGCCATCCAAAAGCGTACCGTCGCCGCCGTAACATACCAGCACCGACTCCGCAGGCTGGGGACCCATCGGCCGCCCGTAACGGTGGGCCGCATCGATGGATATGCCGGTGAGCCGTTCGATCTGGGGAGCGAACTCCTCATTGACCGCGTAATCGAACCCGAAACGGGCGATCGCGTCGAACATCTGATGCAGGTCGCCGGCCGTGTGGACGACGCCCTGCCGGGAAAAAAGTATGATTTTCATCCGTCGTGTCTGGAAAAATAATTAACTTTACCTCCGCAAAGATACGAAAAGGTGAGAGCAATCGTGCGGGTTTGCGGGTAAAGTTTGACGGATTGCCTGTCGTTTTTGGGTAAATAGAGTTTTTTATGACAAAACTGAGTGTGAACATCAATAAGATCGCCGTGGTGCGCAATTCGCGCGGCGGCAATCTTCCCGACGTGGTACGTGCGGCACTGGACTGCGAGCGCTTCGGAGCGCAGGGGATTACGGTGCATCCCCGTCCCGACGCCCGCCATATCCGTTATTCGGACGTGCGCGACCTGAAGAAAGTGCTGACGACCGAGTTCAATATCGAGGGTAATCCGATCCCTTCGTTCCGCGAACTGGTGCTCGAAGTGCGTCCGGCGCAAGTGACGCTCGTGCCCGATGCCGAGAACGCCATCACCTCCAATGCCGGATGGAATACGGTGAAGTACCGCGATTTTCTGCGGGAGGTGACCGCTGAATTTCAGGCCGGGGGAATCCGGGTTTCGATTTTCGTCGATCCCGTCGCCGAGATGGTTGCAGGGGCGAAGGAGTGCGGAGCCGACCGGGTGGAGCTGTACACCGAGGCCTATGCCCGGGATTTCGCCGCCGGGCGCGAACGGGCGATCGAGCCTTATGTCCGGGCAGCTGAGGAGGCTCGCCGTTGCGGTCTGGGGCTCAATGCGGGCCACGACCTCAATCTGGAGAATCTGCGCTATTTCGTCGAGCGGATTCCTTGGACGGACGAGGTTTCGATCGGGCACGCGCTGATCTGCGACGCTCTCTATTACGGGCTCGAAAATACCGTGCGGCTTTACCGCCGTGAACTGACGTTCTGAAAATTCGCCCGGCATTCGCTCCGAAGCCGCTTTCCCGGCGGATGGCTCGCTCTTCGACGGGCCGTCGCGGGGCAGTTTCGTCCGTTCCGTATCGAAACGGAGGCGGGAGGCAGGTCGTAATGTTGTTAAAATTCTGATTTTATTCCGTGAAAAAAAACGATTCCACAGCTCCTCTGTCCCTGCCGGTTTTCCGGCAGATCTCCGCGATTGCCTCCCGGCAGGGCGTTCCGGCCTTCGTCGTCGGAGGGTATGTCCGCGATTTCTACCTCGGGCGGCCTTCTACCGACATTGACGTCGTGGTCGTGGGCAGCGGTATCGGGCTGGCCGAGGAGCTGGGTCGGGAACTGCGGACCAAGGTGTCCGTCTATAAGACTTTCGGCACGGCGGCGCTCCGAACCAAGGGTGTCGAAGTCGAGTTCGTGGGAGCCCGCAAGGAGTCTTACGTGCGCGATTCGTAATTTTTCTGCTTCAAAAAAGCACAAAGTTCTTCTACTGATTCATATTCAACAAAATGTGCAGTACGCACATCCATGCCAAATGTGTTATGATGTAAAAGAGAATAATCTGTCAGTTCTTTCATTTTATATTACTATTCTATGCTGAACGGAGCAACCTAGTCACTCAAATCTTCAAATTTCATCAATATCCATTTACCTCCGTGATATTCAAAATAAAGCGTATTGCTAAAGCCATTACCAAATCCTTTAAATTCAATAATTT
>OGXU01001615.1_pt1 | contig 10777 bp, 8 predicted proteins | sample 1576381 | NCBI WGS metagenome assembly OGXU01 (sample SAMEA3541544, study PRJEB24748) | human gut metagenome | biome: human gut; feature: human-associated habitat; material: faeces | place: China | collected 2012 | reverse complement strand
TCCGAGCTCAAGCGTGATTTTCGGCTTTGAAGTCATCTCATTCAAAAGCTGTGCAAATCCGCCGATAAGCTCGTCCTCATTTATGGTATCTTCCTTGAAATAGGCTGCAGGGAATCCTGTGCCGTATTCAAGCTCTTCTGCAGTATAATCATATTTCTCTTTGAGAAGAATAAGAAGATTGTCAAGTTTGTCAATTTCTCTCTTGAGTTTTTTAAGAGAAGTTTTCTGTGTTCCTGAAAAGAACTGAATACCGAGTATGTCGAGATATTCAAATTCGTTTCTTTTTGAAATAATTTCTTCGATTTCATCGGAATTAATTCCGAACTGACTTCCGTTTGTAAGTCTTAAAAGCAAAGAAATTTTCTTTTTATATTTTTCGGATAATTCTCTGAAAAGATTAAACTGTGTAAGTGACTCTACGGTGAATATTCTGTCGCATTTTCCGTTTGCAACCATATTTTCCATAACTTCGGGAGTTTTGTACACACCCGAAATCACCATCATTTCGTCGGGAATATCAAGTGAATCGCAGATTTCAGCCTCACCCGGTGAGCAGATTTCAAAGCGGTCAACATCATTTTCAAGTTCTGCCGTAATAAATGTGTTCGCCTTGATTGCATAGCAGATTGCAACATCTTCGGGAAGCATTTTTCTGAGATATGCTACTCTGTCTTTGAGAGTTTTTACATCAAAAACATAGAATGCAGTTTTGTTCTGCTTTAAAATTTCGTTCATTTTCTTCTGCCCCCTGCAATTTCAGCAAGCTTTTTACGGTCAATTTTGCCGTTCTTTGTTAGCGGCATTTCATCAACCTTGCGGATAACGCCCGGAATCATAAACGCAGGCAAATCCTTTGACATTGATGCGGCAAGCTCGTCCTTTTCAATTGAGCCAACGAAAAAGCCCTTGAGCCTTGATTTTTTCTCATCAAAAATACAACAGCATTGCTCAACACCGTCAACAGCCGACATCTCACGCTCGATTTCCTCAAGCTCTATGCGATGTCCCATATATTTAATCTGAAAATCCTTTCTTCCGCTGAAAACAAGTTCACCGTTTTCGTTGTATCTTGCTAGGTCGCCTGTTCTGTAAATTAATTCGGGATAGTACGGATTAAGCGGATTCTGAACAAAAGCCTTTGCATTCTGTTCGGGATTTGAGTAGTAACCGAGTGCAAGAGCAGTACCTCTCACACAGATTTCACCGACTTTGCCAATCTCTGAAATTCTGTTATTATTCTCATCAAGAAGAATAACATCTTCATTGGGGAACGGTTTGCCTATCGGAATACCGTCTGCATAGTCGCAGTCGTTGTCGAGAATATGGTATGTGCAGTTACAGGTGATTTCAGTCGGTCCGTAAAGGTTGACATACTTCGCATTTGGAAGATGCGAACGGAAATTTTTAAGCGCCTTGAGCGGCATAACCTCACCGCTGAAAAGAATCTTATTAACGGTTTCGGGAGTTCTGTAGTCAAGTGCATGGAATGTGCTGATAAGGCAGAGAGCCGAAACAGCCCATATCATAACAGTAATCCTGCGGTCACATATGAAATCAATGAGTTCGGCAGGAGCGGAGAACATTCTCCTCGGCACAACAACAAGAGTTGCGCCTGTTTTAACAGCCGAATAGATATCCTTGACGGACACATCAAAATCAAACGGTGCTTGATTTGCTATTACATCGTTATTATCAATGCCGAATATTTCGGTAAAATGGTCAATAAAGTCAATTACACTTCTGTGACACACAACAATTCCCTTTGGAGTACCTGTTGAACCCGAAGTGAAATTAATATAAAGCGGATCTGTATCAATTTTATGGCTGCGGATTTTGCCAAGCTTTGCATAATCAGGCTCCGATTTTGCCAAATCTTCAAAGGTCACAATTTTTCTTTCAGAGAAATATTCTTTCGCTGTTTCAAGCAAGCTTTCAGAAGTTACAATCACCTTTGGATTGAGTACGGAAACTGTGGTCTGAAGTCTGTTCTGCGGAAGCTCCGTGTTGAGAACAGAATAAAATCCGCCTGCGTAAACGGTTGCAAAAAATGCCGCTACCGCATCGGCACATTTTTCCATATATATGCCTACTGCATCTCCCAATGTGATAAGTTCAGAAAGGGCGGTTCCGACAGATGAGCTGAGTTTTACAAGCTCGGAATATGAATAGGAAAACTTTTCGTCAGTTACCGCACATTTTTCGGGAAAGTATTCGGCTGAGTTTTCAAGATAAGCCAGCACACTGCTGTTCATAGCTGCACCTCATTATATATCTGTATATTAATTATCAAATTATAAATTCGTTGACCAAATATTATATATTGCAAACGCACTAATATAATACCACAAAATTCGTCAAAAAGCATCACAAAAATGTCACAAGTAAGCGATTATTTGTATTTTCAGCAATTTGCACAAATAATCAGTCTGCAATCGGCAGTTTCACTTCAAATACTGCACCGTCAAGGTAGTTATACGCCGTTACGCTGCCCTTGTGAAGATGTATAATCTCATTTGCAAGCGACAAACCGATGCCCGTTCCGCCGTCACTGCCTTTGTAGAATCTGTCAAAGATATGTTCAATATCATCACGGTTTATACCGTTACCGTCATCCTTGAATCGGATATAAACATATTTCTGATTGGTTTCGCAGGCAACAGTAATTTTCTTTTTTGAATATTTCAGACCGTTTATTATGATGTTTCGGAATGCCCTTGCCATTTGATCTTCATCACATTTTACATAGATTTCTTCATCGGGAAATTCAGGCACAATGCTTATGCCGTTCATCTGCTGAACAGCATCAAGTGACCGAAAACAATCGTAAAGAACCTCTTTTATGTCAAGCTTTACAAGGTCAAGCTTAAAATGTCGTGAATCAATTTTTGAAATTGAAAGAATTTCCTCAACAAGACCTGTCATTCTCTCGGTTTCCTGCATAATTATGCCTGCGGCATTTTGCGGATCTACAACATCCATTTTAATACCCTCGGCATAGCCTTGAATTGCCATAAGAGGGGTTTTGAGTTCGTGAGAAGAATTCTGAAAGAATCTGCGCTGAGTTTTCTGTGATTCCTCAATTTTAACGCCGAGTCTGTAACCGATTATGCTCATCACAACAATTGCGCAAAGAAAAATTGCTGAAATAAGCCAGTTAAGCGAACGGGTATATTTTACGATATGGTCTATATTTATGTACATTAAATACACAGGCGAATCGTTTTCATCGGATTCTGCATCGTCCCAATAATCATAATTCTGCGGTTCTTCATAAACTGTAAACACATAATAGCCGTTATCTGTTTGAAGTGTATATATTTGTTCTTCGGATATATCGTGATTCTTAACCCATTCGGTGAGTTCGTATGTGCTTTTTAATGAAGTTGAATTTGAACCGACAAGGCTGTTGCCCTCGAGGGTGTTTTTGTCATTAAGAGCGTCTGTTACATCAATATAGTAAATATCCGAGGTGAAATACGAATCCTGATAACCGCTTTCAAACTTTTTTTGAAGAGTTGATTCTTCAGTTGATTCTTCATTGGAATCTTCTTCATAATAATCCGAAGAATCATCTTCACTCTCATCGTTGCTGTTAGAAATATAATGCTGATAATCAATTTCGTATTCAAGAGCGTCTTCTGCCTCACTTACGAAGTGGGACGGCAAAACTATATTTAAAATTCCTGCAAATGCGAAAAAAAGTAAAATCATTGACGACCATACAATAATCAATATACGGAATTTTATGTGTTTCACTTTTTATCCTCCGCAATGCTTATTCTGTAACCAAAACCCCATATTGTGCCTATACTGACATTACTGCCTGCAAGGCTTAACTTTCTGCGTATTCTTCGCAAGGTTTCATCTGTTACACGGGTTTCAACTTCGGTATCGAATCCCCACACTCCCTCAAGAATTTCTTCTCTTGAAAATGCCTTTTTCGGTTCTTTTAACATATATGTAAGCATTTTAAGTTCTGTTTTGCTCAAAGAAACAGGCTTGCCTTTGCAATAAAGGCAGTTTTCCTGTGCCGAAAATCTAAGATTGCCGGTTTTAATATCCGAAAGCTCCTGACCTGTCACCTTTTTGGTGTTCATATCCATTCTTCTTAAAAGGGATTTTACTCTCATTAAAAGGGTTGTAAGTCTGAACGGCTTTGTCAGGTAATCATCGCCCCCGAGGGTTATTCCTCTTACATAGTCATATTCGGAATCTTTAGCGGTCAGCATAATTATGGGAACATCAGTTATCGTTCTGAGTTGACGGCATATTGTCAAGCCGTCAGTTCCCGGCATCATTATATCAAGAATTACAAGTTCACACGGGTTTTTAAGAAATTCCTCCATAAGCTCATCACCCGTTTCAAATGCGGTAACGCTGTAACCGTCACTCTCAAGAAACTTTGTAATAAGGTCACGAATGTTCTTTTCATCATCCGCAATATAAATTGATGCGCCCATAGTAAAAATACCCTTTCTGAACAGAACCGCAAGCATTAAGCGTAATTTTCATCACAATCATACATATTATATCAAATTTCAAAGTAAAAATCCACCGAGAAATGAATCTGAATTGTAATAAAAGTGTCACAAAATGTATTAAACAGAGTAATTGCAATGAAAATTTTTTTGAAGTTGACAAAATAAAAAAATTATAGTATGATTTTTGAAGTGTATAATGGTTTAATTGGAAACGCACATTTCTCCTTAAGGAAATGATAACGAACAACACTTATATGTTTACTGAGTTATCATTTTTATAAAGGAGATTTTTTATGCCAAAAACTAAATTTCAGGAAGTTATTTTTACGATTATCATGGTGTTCTTTATGGTTTATGCCATGATTTGCTACAACACAGCTCTTAATATCGGTGAAATGAAAAACGAAGTTTTTCTTTCCGCCTTCAAAGAACTTTCTTTTATGGGGCCGATTGCATTTATTCTTGACTTTTTCATTATCGGTCACATTGCCAAAAAGCTTGCTTTTAAGATTGTAAACCCTGCAAAGGATAATCCTTTCTTCCTTGTACTCGCAATTTCTGCAATTTCGGTTATCTTTATGTGTCCTCTTATGAGCCTTGCTGCCACTCTTATTTTCAAAAATGCGGGTGTTGAGATTATTTCGGTATGGCTTGAAACTACCGCACTCAACTTCCCTATGGCACTTTGCTGGCAGTTGTTTTTTGCAGGTCCGATTGTCAGATTCATTTTCAGACATATTTTCAGAAGGTCACTTACAGCAGACAACACACATTGATTACACAATTACAAATAAAAATGCTCTGTACCGTTTGATTTGGTACAGAGCATTTTTGTTTTTGCATGATTTTTAATCTTCAAAAAGCGAATTCATCAGATTTTTAATTTTTTCTTTTCTGGCTTTTGTTTCATCGCTGTTCAGAAAATAGCTGTTTTCCTGAAAGTTGATTACATCGCCTTCTTTGATATTTTTCGGCAAGGCTTTAAGTTCAAGATTCACCATATCGCCGTTTTCACACTCAAGAACAGCCTTGTCGCCTTCTATTCTGTCAACAATAAATTTTTTCAAGCTTATTCATCCCTTTTCATTGAAGTTTGTCCCGTTTTCACGGTAACACCCGAACCCTCGGTTGAAATGACAACTGTTCCGTTTTCATCGGTTCTGTATGTTTCAACTCCGAATTCATCAAGCAGCTTTAATGTGCTTTTGTGCGGATGTCCGTAGCTGTTGTCCTTGCCGAGCGAAATAACCGCATATTTCGGATTCACCTTTTCAAGCAACGCTTTTGTTGTTGAAGTTCTGCTTCCGTGATGACCTACTTTAAGAACTTCTGCACTCATATCTGCCGTAACGGTTTCAAGCTCTTTCTTTTCGGCATCTCCGAGGAACAGAAAGCTGTCGTTTTTATAAGTTATTTTTAGAATTACAGAACAATTGTTCAGATTATCCTCGTCAATCGTTACGGGGGCAAGAATATTTATGCTGAAATCGTTATCATCAATAATATTCATACCCGCTTTGGCTGACTTGACTTTAAGTCCCTTGTCTGCAATTGCCGTGAGCAGATTCTCATAGGTCTTGGTTGTGGTTGTAACCTTAGGCATATAGATTTCGCCGATATTATTATGCTTTACAACATAAGCCATTGAACCGATATGGTCGGCATGAGGGTGAGTTGCAACGAGATAATCAATATTTGTGTATCCGAGATTATTGATATATTCGGTAATACTTTTGCCGTACATATTTTCGCCTGCATCAATCAGCATACACTTTTGATTCGGCAGTTCAATAAATATGCTGTCACCCTGTCCGACATCAAGGTAATGAACCGATAATGTTCCGATTTCTGAAACAGTTGTTTTGCTTCCCGAATCGGAACCGTTCACATTGATATTGATTGAACACGAACAAAGTACAAGACAGATTACCGCAAACAATGCAGTAAGCTTTAATATTAATTTTGAATTAATTTTAATTTTTAACACCTCACAATTCTGAGTCTTATTGTACAATAAACAAGTCAGTATTTCAAGAACAGAAAAAGGAGAGCCTTTGCGACTCTCCCCCTTCGATTATCATTATGCGGTTTTGCCTGTATAAAGCTGATAGTATCTGCCCTTTTGTTCAAGAAGCCGTTCGTGTGAACCACGCTCGATGATTCTGCCCTTTTCAAGAACCATAATACAGTCTGAATTCTTGATTGTTGAAAGTCTGTGGGCAATAACAAAGGTTGTTCTGCCGTGCATAAGCTTATCCATGCTGTCCTGAACCATCTTTTCGGTACGGGTATCAATTGAACTTGTAGCCTCATCAAGGATAAGTGCGGGCGGATCTGCAACAGCGGCTCTTGCAATCGCAAGCATCTGGCGCTGTCCCTGACTGAGATTGCCGCCGTCACCTTTGAGCAGGGTGTTGTAGCCGTCAGGAAGTTTTCTGATAAAGCTGTCTGCGTTGGCAAGCTTTGCCGCTGCGATAACCTCTTCGTCTGTTGCGTCAAGTCTGCCGTAACGTATATTTTCCATTACGGTATCCGTGAACAGGTGTGTATCCTGTAAAACTATACCGAGTGAACGGCGAAGGTCGCCTTTTTTGATTTTGTTGATATTGATTCCGTCATAACGGATTTTACCATCCTGAATATCATAGAATCGGTTAATAAGGTTTGTGATTGTTGTTTTGCCTGCACCTGTTGAACCGACAAACGCAATCTTCTGACCGGGTTCTGCGTACAAATCAATATTGTGAAGAACGATTTTATCATCTGTATAACCGAAGTCAACATCATCCATAACAAGCGCACCCTTGAGTTCACGATACTCTGTTTTGCCTGTTGTGCTGTGAGTATGCTTCCAAGCCCACATACCTGTTTTTTCCTCAGTTTCAACAAGCCTGTCGCCCTCTTTGCGTACATTAACAAGTGTTACATATCCGTCATCGACCTCAGGCTCTTCGTCAAGAAGTTTAAAGATACGGTCTGCACCTGCAAGCGCCATAACAATTGAGTTAAACTGCTGGCTGACCTGATTGATAGGCTGGGTAAAGCTCTTGTTGAAAGTGAGGAAGCTTACGAGTTTACCGATTGTAAATCCGAGGAAGTTGTTGAGAGCAAAGATACAACCTACGATTGCACAAAGTACATAGCTGATGTTACCGATTTGTGCGTTAATCGGCATAAGGATATTTGCAAACTTGTTTGCGTTGTATGAACTGTTGAAAAGCCTGTCATTAAGCTCATTGAATTCTTCAATGCTCTTTTTCTCATGGTTAAATACTTTTACAACCTTCTGACCGTTCATCATTTCCTCAATGTAACCGTTAGTCGCACCAAGGTCTGCCTGCTGTTTTGCAAAAAACCTTCCGCTTCGTGACGCAAGCTGTTTTGTTACAAAAAGCATTACACCAACCATTATAAGTGTAAGAATTGTAAGAGGAATACTGAGTGTAAACATACTGACAAGAACGGCAATGATTGTAATTCCGCTGTTAAAAAGCTGAGGAATACTCTGGCTGATCATCTGACGGAGGGTGTCAATATCGTTTGTATAAACACTCATGATATCGCCGTGAGGGTGTGTGTCAAAGTATTTTATCGGAAGGCTTTCCATATGTTCAAATATCTGACAACGCAAATCACGCATTGTACCCTGTGTTACATAAACCATAATTTTGGCGTAGATAAACGCCGACGCCGCACCGATTGCATAGAAAATTGCAACTCTTAAAATTGCTCCGAGCATCGGTCCGAAGTCACGGCTTCCGCTCTGAATCATCGGAGTGATGTAATCGTCAATAAGATTCTGAATAAACAATGAACCCTGAACATTTGCAAGTACGCTGATGAGGATGCAGACGAAAACAATAATCATCTGAAATTTATATTTTTTGAAGATAATACCGAATAGTCTTTTAAGAACCTGACCTGAATTTTCAACCTTTTGTGCAGGTCCTCGGTTTCTTCTTCCCATTGGTCCCGGCATAATTACAGCTCTCCTTTCGCATCAAAATCACCGTTGCCGCTTGTCTGGGCAACATAAATTTCATTGTAAATCGGACTGTTTTTGATAAGTTCTTCGTGAGTACCCACTGCGCTTATCTCACCGTCATCCATTACAATAATCTTGTCTGCGTGTGAAACGCTTGATACACGCTGTGAAATAATCAGCTTTGTAGTATCGGGGATATTCTCGCTGAATGCCTTACGGATACTTGCATCTGTTGCGGTATCAACTGCACTTGTCGAATCATCAAGAATAAGAATTTTCGGATTTTTCAGCAAAGCTCTTGCAATGCAAAGACGCTGTTTTTGACCACCCGAAACATTAGTACCGCCCTGTTCGATTTTTGTATTGTACTTATCAGGGAAGCTTTCGATAAACGCATCTGCACACGCCAGCTTGCAGGCATTGATGCATTCTTCCTCTGTAGCATTTTCGTTGCCCCATCTGAGGTTGTCAAGGATTGTACCGCTGAAAAGAACATTCGACTGGAGCACAACCGAAACCTTGTCACGCAGAGTTTCGATATCATAGTCACGAACATCTTTTCCACCGACCTTAACAGAACCTTCGGTTACATCATAAAGTCTTGCAATAAGGTTTACAAGGCTTGTTTTTGAAGAACCCGTACCGCCGATAATACCGATTGTTTCGCCTGATTTGATTTTTAGGTTGATATCGTTGAGAATCGGTTTTTCGGCTTTTGTGTTGTATGAGAATGAAACATTGTCAAACTCAATGCTTCCGTCCTTAACCTCGTAAACAGGGTTTTCGGGATTTGCCAGCGTTGATTTTTCATTAAGCACACCTGCAACACGCTTACCGCTTGCAAGGCTCATTGTGAGCATTACAAACACCATTGCCACCATAAGAAGATTCATAAGAATGTTCATACAATAAGCAAGCATTGATGTTAAGTTACCTGTTGTAAGACCAAGTGCTGCGTTATTACCACTTGCCACTATCATGTGTGCTCCAACCCAGCTGATTAACAATATACATGTATATACTGTTGTCATCATTACCGGATTGTTTAAAGCAACAATGCCTTCAGCTTTTACAAACATTTTGTAAATAGCTTCGCTGGCTTTTCCAAATTTTTTCTTTTCATGGTCCTCTCTAACGTACGCCTTAACAACTCTCATGGCTGTTACATTTTCCTGAACGCTTTCATTTAAGGCATCGTATTTCTTAAATACCTGATTAAAATATTTAAAAGCGAACTTAATAATTAATGCACAAATACAACCTAAAATAATAACAGCAATTAAGTATATAGATGCTAATCGTGGGGATACCGTAAATGCCATAATCATGGCAACAATCAAACTAAATGGAGCTCTAACAGCCATTCTAAGTATCATCTGATAAGCATTCTGCATATTTGTTACATCAGTTGTCAGTCTTGTAACCAAACCTGCTGTGCTGAACTTATCAATATTAGAAAAGCTAAAAGTCTGTATGTTTTCAAACATTGCTTTTCTTAGGTTTCTTGCGAAGCCGGCTGAAGCATTAGCTCCAAATACACCACCAAGGTATCCGGAAATTAAACCTGCAATTGCAAGAACAATCATTATACATGCTGTTCTGTAAATACTGTTTAAATCACCTGAACCAATCGAATCAATAATTGTTGCCATCAAAAGTGGTATAAAGTTTTCAACAATTACTTCTGCTAACATGGCAATAGGTGTAAGAATGGATACCAGTTTAAATTCTTTAATCTGTTTTCCTAATGTCTTTAACATTTTAATCTATCCTCCTACTTAAATTCTTCATATAAAAATTTACTTTCTAATTGTTTTATGTAAACATTTTAAATCTTCTTCGTTAAGCTGACTGTCATCTAATAAATTGGCATACAATCTTTCAAGAAAGTTTTCCAATTTGTTTTTTTCATCATCATTGAAACCCTTAACCAGGATTTCTTCTGTTTTAGATTTATATAAATCTAACTTTTCCTTAATACCGTATGCTTCTTTCGTAACATAAATATTTTTGAATTTCTTGTTATCCTCATCTATTTTAATGTCAATTAAATTTTTGTCCTTCATTCTATTTAAAATTCCTGACATGGTAGAATGCTTAACTTCAAATTCCTGACACAAACATTTCTGTGTTACTTTCTGGTCGGGATGATGTAATAAATACATTAATACATGCATCTGACTGTTAGTTAATCCACTCTTTTCTAAATTGCGGTCCATACGCAATTTAAATAACCTATCAATACGTTTAATCTGATGACCTAAATCCTCCATAAAAATTCTCCTTAACATAATAAAAGAGCTACTACATG
>OGXU01001614.1_pt1 | contig 10781 bp, 9 predicted proteins | sample 1576381 | NCBI WGS metagenome assembly OGXU01 (sample SAMEA3541544, study PRJEB24748) | human gut metagenome | biome: human gut; feature: human-associated habitat; material: faeces | place: China | collected 2012 | reverse complement strand
GGAATTATCTTAAAAAAACAGAGGAATAAAAGACGGTTGAAACTAAGTCAAACAAGGCTCGTCCGTATGTATCCGGTAGGGAGTCCGCCAGCATTCCGGGCAGGCCCTTGAAGGTCGTTTTGTCAAGTTCCCCGAAACTGTACACACGGCCTTCCCTTACGGGCATCATCAGCGGCGAAGGCTCTATGCCCTGTCGCACAAAGTCCGGATCATACTCGAACTGTGCGACCTCATATCTTTGATCCCAGCGCACCGAGCCTATGGGCTGGCCGTATAGATTGACACGAGCTACGTCTACCATTCCGATTCCTCCTTATTCTCTTTTGTGTATCCTTTGGATGCCCGCTTGCGCTTGGGCTTGCTTGCTTTGTTGGCTAATTCGTAGTATTCGTTCGGACTCAACTGCTCCTCCTCGACAAGCGGGATGAAGATGTCGAGCTTGCCCAGGGTGCGCAGGACGCGGATCAGCGACTCGAAGTTCTTTACCTCCCCGTCCTCCATGCGTTTTATGGTGGAGATGGAAACACCGCTCTTGTTTGCCAGCTCGGCCTGCGACATGTTCTGCTTCAGGCGCACTGTTTTTATTTTGGCTGCAATCCTGTTGCAAAGCTCGGTATCTGTCAGTATGTATATATTGTCCAACATATCAGATTTGATGCTTGTTGCAACAAATATAAGAATAAAAGTTCATAAATGGAACTTTATTAGAAACAATTTAGTCGGAGGTCAATTTATATGCCGTGAAATTTGTTGTTTGGTGTGTTTGGCTCGGAAATATCTTTTGCAGTCAAAAAAGAAAATGGCTGAGACCATTTTCATGGCGTAGCCATCTCGCCTCTTCCCTCATTTTGACTTTACTACTTTAATGAGCGTATATATTTATATAAATACGGGGATAAATTAAAGTTGCTTTCAATATACGACAGCTTCTTCAAACCAGTACAAATGAGATACTGAATAATGGTATAGTGTAGAATTAAAAGAATTATTCCTATGAAAAAGTGTGTATTTATAATGCCAAATCTTTTGGAAAAGTGAAGAAGTAATGCGATGTAAAAAGGTTAGATTAATTATACGATGACCGTCTCCAGATCTAATGAGGATAAGATTCTCCTAATTGAGTGGTGTGACAGATAGGTAGGTCTTATATTGCAAAAGATGTAGGAGCAGAACTCTATGGCAACTATGTGGAAATAAACTTCGTGGAAAATGATGTAGGCAATATGATATTGATTCCATTTGGCATTTTCATCCAATTTCAATATCCTTATTAGGATTAAAAATTTACTGTATTTGCAAATCTCTTTATATCAGGTATTTACTTCTTAAACGATAGAAAAGTGGTGACGTAGATTCTATAGAAGTCGGAAAATGGGAAGATTTAACACTTTTAACATCACGAAAACACAAAAGGCACTAAAAATGTGCAGATCTTGAGCTATTGTTATAATTACTGGGGTGCTTGGCAAATGGTTCATGTCTATTGACAATCACAAAATGCTTAAACGCATATGATAACGTAGCATGGTTGACATGTTTCTCTGATTTGTTGTCAACATCGTCTTTTGGCTATTGGCTTGAAAATTTCCAAATAATTGTTCGCTAACATAATATCTGTATCAAGCATATAAAAAATGCCATAACGTTTCACATCGCCATGGCACAATCCTTAAAGAAGTTGCAATCATTTTTTCTTTTGACCTTTACAATCGCTTCGATTGCTTCTGACATGAGCAGATACATGAATGGTTTTACCATTCTGGACTCGATCATATTCAGGAATGCGATTGAACTTACGGCCATCACTATCTTTTGCCATAATCATTGTAGCCCGTCCTGTGGCGGGGATTCCTAAGTGGCTGCATGTTTCAGGCAACCGTTATACATTTCGGCTTTATCCTCTCTGATATTTAATCCCTTGCTCATCAAGGAATTTTTTAATAACATCCACATGTACGCACCTACCCAGATGCAAGAACGGATAATTTGATACCTTCTTTTTTTTGCCATCTATCATGATTTCTCTGTTTACCTGATCAAAACCAAGAGGGAGTGAAACTGTAGATGACTGCAAGCCACATATAACTCCTTGCTTGTCAAACAGCGGTCCTCCACTCTGCCCTTTCAACCCCGGAGTACTCAACTCCAAGCCTGTTATCTGCCCGTTTTCAGCGACATGTCTTGTTATTATGCCATCAATAGGAAATAACGGCGAGTTGGGATTGCCCGTTGTCGTCCATTCAATATCATCTGTAATAGAATTATACTGGAAATTTGTAAACTCAGGATACGGAAATCCCAATCTGCAAAGGGACAATCCTTGTTTTAAATCTGTGGAATTATCCTTGAATACAGGGAAGCTATTACAAAACAGTTGATTAAAGCCCTCAAATTTAACAAGAGCTAAATCAGCGTAACTACATTCAATGACATTAATTGATGTGAAAGAATCAACGACATTATCAAAAGAGTTTTTTATTTGAATAGTACAAGGATTATTTTTAGAGTACCCGTATTTCTGCTCAAGCATGGCAATAGCCTTTCTTTTCTTATTGGCAGACACAGTAGGTAGTCCTGCAAAATCAGCCTTAAATTGAGCATATTTGTTGTTAATTACATCTGCAGGTTTGATAAGTCCCTCTGTCACATGTTTGCATGTCAACAACCAGCCTTGATCATTAATGATAATGCATGTGGAACATCCAGGCAAAACTTCGTTACTGCCATAATTACGAAGAATCGAACGAATCGGTCTTGTATAATTTGTTGCTATTTCTATACCTTTTACAAACATATTATGATAAAAATTGAAGATTAATTAAACGGCTCTGCAGCCTACCTTAAGGTAAGCTGCAGAGTGACATCTTAAAGATTCGATGGAACGGGAACAAGATCCCAGAACACATCAAACTCATCCGTTCTCTGATTACAAGCTTTGCAGAGTGGGGTAATATACCAACTCTTGTCACTGCTGTTTGCTTTCTGAACGTGGGCACCAACCAAATCACTGTTACTACACCCACTGGCACCACAAGTATATTTTTTTGTACCTGTCTGTTTCTCCCAATAATCCAACCATGACGAATAACCATTGGGCACAGCAAATCTACTTGATCCTGATACATTCTTTACCCTTGTCATGAATGCCTCCTTTCTGCCTTAATAATTGAACATTCTGTTTTTAAAAGTAATTTTTGCTTCATAAGTCTTAGGGATGTTCAACCGGTCCTACCCGGGGTCTTAGTATGAACTCCAGGTGCAAAGATACAAAAAAACATCTATTCTACAAAATCTTCCGTGGTTTTTTCACGGAAGATTTTGTAGAACGAGATAAAACAATAGCCACAACCAGATATTGCGTTAGTTATTCACGTTTGTCGCTCTCGAATTCGTCATAAAAAGTTTGTATCAATCCCCTGTATTTACTAAGTGAATCAAGACTCTCTGCCATAAGACCAAGTTGTTCATCCAGAATCTTTTCATACGCATTGACAAAATTCATAGTATTATGTACATACTTGCGTTTGATTTGAGTAACACCATATTCATCTTTCTCAAACATCCTGACAGCATCCCTTCTAAGATTTTTAGACTTCAATAATGAAAGATCGTGAGTTGTAACGACAAATTGGCAGTTGTCTGCTATCGTAAGATACATTTTGAGCAAGAAGTCCAAGGCCTTGGTGTGGATACCATACTCAATTTCATCAATACATGAACACTTGCGTCCGATTACAACATCATACATGACAAGAAGAAGTTTGATGATGTTCATCGTGCCTAATGACTCATAACTATCATCAAGGCTTTTATTTCCTAGAGGAGTAGAGTGAATGAGCCTTAATGTTTTTTGTGAAATTTGACCATCGGGATGTTCTCTCTGTATTTGACGAAATAGCATTTCTGGGATATTTTTTTCTATATCAGAGAGATTAAATGTAAGCTCATCAACTTCGTAGTCACAAACATTTGTTCCTACGTCCTTTAAAAGTTGTAACAACAAGTTTTTTATTCGCAAATCTCTTTCTAAATTTCCCGTTTTTAACTTATCCGCGATTTTCTGATTGCTAGATTTACGTATCAAACTGATATGTTGATTAAAAAAATCATAATTTGCTTTTAACGATTGACTTTCCAAGTTTAGAGAACCGAAAACCGATAATACAGACGAATTTTGAATGACAGTCAACTTCAATGCCTGCTGTGTGCTCTTGCTAATATCGCTATCAGAACCAAACTTGATGGATACAGTGTCTGTTTCACTGTTATAAAAACGGTGATACAATAAAATATTGGGTGATATCTGCTTTAGGATTTCTTCTTCTATACGTTTCTCACTCACCTTAATATAATAATAATGGCAAGTGTTGTTAATGTAGTAAGTTAGTGACAATTCAGAAGGTTCATATCGTGACTGCTCATCCAAAAGGAATGGTCTATAAGCTGGTCTGTCTGTAGGTTTTTCCGGTTTGTAAACCGCAAGCATACGCAAATACTGTAGTGCTTCTATCATCTTGGTTTTTCCTGTTCCGTTTAAACCAACGCAAAGCAATAAGCGCAAAATACGTTTGCCGTCAATTTCTTGATACCACTCAGGCGGTAAAGCAGATGCCTTTTCTTTCTTCGATGCCAGAAATGAGAGCTCTACCGGATCCCTATAGGACATATAATTCTTTATTGTGAATGACTCTACCATAACATATTGATTTCAAAATATGCGAAACTGAAACATTTTCAGAGTGCAAAATTAAGAAAAATATTCAAGAAACACGCCGTTTCCGTGGTTTTTTCACGGGAGTGGTATATTATTAACAATTTTAGCATTGATTTCAAACCAAAAGATTATTTGTGTTTTGATTAATATCAATATGAGTATACGAAAAAAATCGGGCGAAAACTGATGAGAAGTTTGTTTTCGGCACCAGCCTCAGGTAGGATTTCTTATCCATGGCCGTTTTGCCCATCAGCAGCAGAACCGACTCCTCGTTGGGCATGGTTCCCCGCATGCGTGTGATCCGTCGAAAATCCTTCTGCAGGCGCTCGATCCAGTTCGTCATGTAGATCATCGACTGAATCCTTGCTCGTAATTCAGATAGGTGAAGTAGGCCGGATCCTCAGCCCGTCGTCGAAAACTGCGATAATCCTAACCCCATTTCTCACAAAGTGTCTGCCATTGTTCCCAGGCTCTCTCCACCGTATAGCTGCGATCCCCCGTACGGAAGACCTGCCGCAGATCCTCGGCCAGCTCTCCCTTGTCGCCGTTGCGCACGCAACTCAGCAGATTGCGTTTCAGGTGCGTCGTATATCGTTGCAGCGGGGTTCCAGGAAAGACCGCACTGATGACAACCTCCAGGCCCTTCAGCCCGTCAGCACACACCAGGCCGATCTTCCGAACGCCTCGTTCCTGCAGCTCTGTGAGCATCTCGCCCCAGCCCAGGGCGCTCTCCGTGGGCTTATTGAAGATCCCCAGCACCTCGCGCCGCTCGTCTTCACGCACGGCTAGCTCCACATAGAAAGCTTCTGTTTCTACGCTCCGCTTGCGGTGGATCTTCATGTGTACGCAATCGATGAAGGTACATTGCTTGATTGAGCTGCAGTTATGTGACTTGGCTTATCTCGTATGGAGGTAAGCCAAGTTTTTTCTTGTTAGGTCTGATAAGCGCCTTTATGTATGCTTGAAGTCGAATAGCTATTTTGAAAGCTAAAATTCTCAATATGAGTGCGGGAATGTTGAATTTTGCAATAATCCAGCCGGTAATTCCTTATATTATTGAGATAAATTCTTATATTTGTAAATTTAATTTGGGTTTCATAAAGTTGATCTAACGGCCACATTATTAATGAAAAAAGTATATGTTGGATTGACCGTTGATATGGGCAAGTGGATATTACGCTGCTGGATACCCAAATCAAATAATAAATATAGATATTACGTAAGTTCATGTATAAAGTAGAATGGGATAAAGAAACAGGAGGCGTTATTCTAAACAATAGAATAACTGATCAGACATTGGGAATAGCGCCACGTCCCGTATTTTTCGAGGAATTGGACTTGCTTGGGTTGGATAAGTTGGGCTGGGTTTACCCGCATTGCGAAGAGCCATTGATGTGGGTAATCAACAAGCAATATTATTATCAAGGAGAAAAGCTGTTCGAAGCAAAAGGTGCTAATATCTATACCATGCCGACTTTGGAGTTTGGCAAGGGGATAGAGCCGATGCCACTAAAGCCTGTCGATATGTCCGGTATGCTGGCAAAGACGGCGGATATTATGTTTGTGCTTGAGAACGAGGCCATAGAATTTATACGAGATACATATACGGTTTATGTCAAAGTAAACAAGGCTTATGAGAAGGCGGATGCCAATAAAATGGACTTCGAAGCATTAGCCCAAAAGGCCGAGAAACGAATCCGTCAAAAAATGGCAGTCGTCAAACAAGATTGCGACAGCTTTGATATTATGCCGTTGGACGATGCAGAAGCCGCGGGAAAGAAGGTTGTATTGTCTACTAAAATAGATCGCTTTATCGCATCTTTTTCTGGGGGCAAAGACAGTCAAGTGGTTTTGGATCTTTGTACTCGGGCAATTCCTCCGACCGAATTTGAAGTGATATATAGTGATACTGGGTATGAGTTACCTCCATCGTTGGAATTGTACAAGGATGTGGAGCAATATTATCACCAGAAGTTCCCTGCATTGAAATTCTCAATGGCTCGCAACCACGAGTCGGTATTGAATTACTGGGATAAAATTGGTACGCCCAGTGACAACCATCGCTGGTGTTGTTCCGTGATGAAAACAGTGCCTTTATATAGAATGCTAAGATCGGACAAGTTAAAAAATACAAAGTTCTTGGCATTTGAAGGCGTGCGTGCAGAAGAATCCACAAAACGGAGTGAATATAATCGATTGGGAAAAGGTGTCAAGCATAACTTTGTTATAAATGCTCGTCCTATTTTAAGATGGAATACAACAGAGGTCTTTTTATATCTATTTCGATATAATTTGCCAATTAATGGTGCTTATCGAGTTGGTAAACCTCGCGTTGGTTGTGTATTATGTCCGTTTGGATCGCCATGGGATGATATGATCGTTAATCGGTGCTATCATGATAAATTACATCCATTTATATCTCGAATAGAAGAGATAGTAGATAGTAGAAATATTCCCAATAAAGAAGAATATATTGCTGATCGTCGTTGGAAATTAAGAAGTAGTGGTAAATTTACTCACGACGAAACGGTTATTAAAATAACAACCTCGACACATAAATGGGAAGCGAAAGTTAAAAATAGCAAAAAAAGTATTTTTGATTGGCTGCCTGCAGTCGGTAGATATAGTATTAAGAACGCAAGTGATACCGTCTCTGGAGAATTGCAATTTCGTGGTGAAATATATCAATTCGACATCAAGTATGAGGCATCAAAAAAAGATTTTACATTCATTCTCTATGATGATAATAATATCCAGCTACGGTATTTATTAAGACGGGTAATCAATAAAGTCTCATATTGCATAAATTGTGAAGCTTGTGAGTTAGAATGTCCAACAGGTGCACTTTCGATTCTTCCAGATGTGCAGATTGATACTTCATTATGCACTCATTGTCATAAATGTTTAGAATATCACAATGTTGGATGTATTGTAGCAGATTCGTTGTCTAAACCATCAGAATATAATTTAACTAATATGAAAATATCTAAATACGGTACTTTTGGTATTCATGATGAATGGGTCGAACAGTTTTTACTAGATTCTGAATCCTTCTGGAAAGATAAAGTATTGGGAACAAAACAAGTCCCAAGTTTTAAAGCATGGCTTAAAGACGCTGAGATTATAGATGATAAAGGGGAGTTAACACCATTTGGCACATTGTGTAAGAAGATAAGTGAAGATTCGCATAGCCTTTTATGGGAGCTCATTTATATTAACCTGGTGTATAATAGCCCAATGATGAAATGGTACGCATCTACAACTCCTTTTAATGCAGACTTTATGCGTAAAGAGTTGGATAAGTTGGCAATAGAATATTTTCAGTCTTCATTTAAGGAGTCAACTATCACTTATGCAGTTCAAGCACTGATGCAGTCATTCAAATACTCGCCAATAGGTGACGAGTTCTCGCAATGTGTTGCAATGGATGCTAAGGCTACTATTTTAAGACGTAATTCTTATGATAACGTGAGCTCGGAAGCTATTGCATACTCACTATATAAATATGCGGCAAGCAGAGAGTTGAAGATGCTCAGAGTCTCGGATTTGTATCGCCGAGAGGAAATGGGGGGTATTTATCGTGAATTTGGTATCTCGCAAAATGAATTATTAAAATCATTACGATTCCTTTCAACAGAAAAAAATAGAGTGTTGATAGCTGAGCTTACAATGGGATTGGATCATATAACTTTAAGAGATGATTTGACACCCATAACTGTATTGGAAACATTATTACAATGATTGGACAATTTACATTATCGCTGTATAATGATTTGATCCTCTCGATTAAGCTAGGTCGAGGTGTTGATGGATTTTCCAATGCAAAACCAATATTTTTACTTACTATTCTAGAGGGAATAGCATTGGGACAATTTGAGTGTAACAAAATAATATGGAATGACAAGTTCCTGCAGAAAACTTATGATGCTTATATGCGTTATTATAATGAGCAGAATAAGACGCCACTTGTACTGCCATATTATCATTTAAACACAGCACCTTTTTATCATTTAGTTTGGAAAGAAGAAAACCGTCCACCAATTAAAGGACATACACCATCTGCAAGGTATTTTCAAGAGCATCTTTTATATGCGAAGTTGGATGATGAGTTGTGGGAGCTCCTGCAGAATGCTGAATACAGAGAATTCATTCGTAAGAGTATAATAACCCGTTTTTTATATAAAAAATAGATCGCATCATGGCTACAAGATACGACGAAATCATCAAGTTGCGTGCAGGAAAAGCCGCATACAACATCGCAGAAGAAAAAGAGGGAGAGTGGGAATCATTCATCCCCAATAAACAGTTTGACTATGTACTGAAAACAGTACTTAAATCAGTGCGTGGTAACGACATTGACAATCATAAATCATTCTGGGTTAACGGTACCTATGGTACAGGAAAGAGTCATGCCGTAGCGGTGTTGAGCCATCTGCTGGGAGATCCGGTCGAGAATATTCAGGAGTGGGTCGATTATGAGTATAAATCAGATGATGTTACTCGACAGGCAATCTATTCTCTCCGTGATAAGAAACGTCTACTTACGGTAAAATTGTCGGGAATTGAAAAAATGTCCCATGCGGCCGATCTCGCTCTTGTTTTGCAGAAAGCAGTAACAACTACCCTCCGAGCCAAAGGGATTGAATTGCCTAATCCGGTGCCGACGGATTATGAAAATTATATCGAACATATCGAAAAGAATCCGAAAATTTGGGAGCCGTTAATTGAAGGAGATCCCAGACTGTCTTCTATAGTAGCCAATAGAAAGCAGCTTATAGATAATCTCGCTAAGTGCGATTTGGCAACCTTCCATCGGGTTGCCGATACTTTGCGTAGTGTCGATCTGGATATTCGGTTAAAGAACGAGACGATCAAGCAATGGCTTGTGGAGGTTCAGAACGAGTTGGCTCAGATGGGCACTTACAACGGATTGTTAATTGTCTGGGATGAGTTTACCGATGTGATGGACTTGATCGGTGTTCCTGTATTGAAAGAGTTACAGGATATCGCTGAGAAGTTTATGAACTCAGAGAATAATTCCTATTTATTCTTCATCTCGCATCCTTCGGCATTCAATAATATAGATACCGAGCAGCTCAAACAGACGGATGGCCGATACCACCGCATGAAGTACAATATGGAGCCGGTGTCGGCTTTCCAGATAATGTCTCGTAAATTTGAGGTGATTGATTCGGAAAAGCACGAGCAAATGTATCGGATGTTCTATGAATCACACCCTGAAATGCTGGACATCTATATTCAGAAGAGCAACGACAATCAATCCACGAAAGAGGATCTTTTCAATCTATTCCCTTTGCATCCTGGTACGGCGACCCTGGCTACACATTACGCGACAGTTGTTGGGTCGTCGAGTCGAAGTGTCTTTGAGTTCCTTGGCCAGAATGATGCGATAAAAGAATTCTTGGATAGCGAAGACCATTTTTTGAATCGAGATCTCATTACACCCGATTACCTGTGGGATTATGTATTGAAGGTCTTTCAGGATGATGTAACCAGCTATGGAGCCGTTACCGAGCGATATAACTCATATATCAATCAGGTCGGCAATCAAGGAGCTCCCTACATGGCTGTTTTCAAGGGTATTTTGTTGCTCAATGCCTTCAATAATATATCGGGAGAGAACAACAATGGGCTGATTACCCCTTCAAAAACGAATATTAGAAATCTTTTTGTCGGGACTCAATATGAGAATGATGTCGACCAGGTATTGCAGTGGATTCATGAGCAAGGAATTATACAATGCGCACCTGGTGAGATGTATTCGGTTCAATTTTCCGCATTCCCATCTGGAGAGGTTGAAGAGAAGAAGAATGAAATGCGCAATGTGCAATTCAGATATACTTCGCAAATTCTTAATTTCTCTGATGCTGCCAGTGTCGCCTTTAAACAACGCTTCATGCAGCGGGTGATTAGACCGTTTGGATTCAAATTTTACTCCAATATAGATAACGAAGCGTCTTTGCGTAGCCAAATCAAAAATGGGCGTAAAGAGGCACAGTTGCATAAGTCCGTGGCAATATAATCATGTTATCCAAAGATTATGGAC
>OGXU01001606.1_pt1 | contig 10823 bp, 8 predicted proteins | sample 1576381 | NCBI WGS metagenome assembly OGXU01 (sample SAMEA3541544, study PRJEB24748) | human gut metagenome | biome: human gut; feature: human-associated habitat; material: faeces | place: China | collected 2012 | reverse complement strand
ATATTTTCATTTTGTTTAAAGGTGTTTAAAGGGGATAGGCCATCGGAATGAGTGATTCATTTCGGTGGCTTGTTTTTTGTTACTTTTCATTAAGAATGATGAGGCAATCGCATTTTGATGACACGCCCGACAATAAGAGCTATAATATAGAATACGGCAAAACCGATAATAGAAAAAACGAATGGCTTTTGTTCATTGAAGGTACGTCGTGGAGGAATGACAGTGTAAGTTTCTGACGTAACCTGATTGGTTGGCTGTGTGGCAGGAGAGACCTTTAGTGTTGTTCCTGTTGTTTCCATTTGACAGCTATCTGTTGCAGATATTGTATCCTCTGTTATTTCTGTAAACATATCTTTTTCCCTTTTTATTTGTATCTGAATTCTTGTAATTGTTATCAGTTATAACATAGTACATAGACTTTTGTTTAAGGGAGCAAAGATTGTTGCAAAGGTAATTAAAAAAGTAAATGATGAATCAAGGGGAGGCATTCTTTTTAAAAGATTTGATGTAGGTCAATTTTTAAGGCCTTTCTTTCTTGTTGTCTTTTGATAAGAGTGCCATGTCGTGTGAGTTCTTTAGAGAGTTACACGGATAATATTTGTAGGCATTATCCGTGTAGTAGTGTTAGAGTAACAATTATTCGGGTACGTAAATTATTTCCCCGTTATCCAATTCATAGGCGATACCGACTTTCTTGCCACGTTTCCCTTCTTTTTTATCCTGGTCCTCCGAAGGAGTATACCGATTGATTTTTTCTCCTTCTTTGGTGATGATTTCCATATTTTCCTTACCCGGATTTTTCACCATGGTGAAGTCTTCTTGCGAGAATACCTCAGTCATGTTGTAGCGGCTGACAAGGGCAACCATTAAAGCTACTGCAAATACCATAGCAACGTCAAACAAGTTGGATACTACGCTGATGGGGTCGGAGTCTTCTTCTTTTCGTAATAGGTTATGTTTCATTTCTCAGTAGTTTTAGTAGTACGGTTTTCGTTCAGAAGTTCAGCGATAAATTCGAGATTGGTCATATCTTGCAGATACCAACGTTGCTTAACCTGCTGTGTGAGAAACCCGACGGCACCTGCTACCAATCCGACCACGGTCGTGGCAAAGGCAATCTGCATATTATAAGCCATGGAAGCAATATCTCCGCTTGCCAGTCCGGCTAGGGCAGGGCCCATTGGAATCAAAGTACCCATTAATCCTAAGATAGGGCCTAGTTTGGTCAACGTTTTTGAGATTGCAAGGTCTTTGTCGGCTGCAATCTCAAAGTTAGCCAATAAACGTTGTACTTGTGCGGGAGTGTCACGGGCATCCAGTACCTGACGCATATACATAATAACGAGTGAACGCGACTTTTCCGGTAACTTGGAATTTAGTTCTCCTACTGTTTCAGAAGTTAGTTTCCCCAGTTCATTGCGGAGCAAAGCTTCTGTTTTGCGAATGGACATATACTGTCCGTAGAAACTGCCTGCAAGTAACAGTGCCCGGCAGAAGAGAATGATTAATAATACGATGACAGGAACAAGTAATCCTGTTGAAATCCAATATAAAATATCTGATATAAAGTTCATTGTTGTTGATTATTTAATAGGTAATTGATTCTTTTTATTGCTTCATGCTTTTCTGTTTGTTTCTGTTCCGAAAGTTCCACCAGACAAGACCGATGATTCCACCGGCCAGAGTGATAACCAAAACGCCTGCCAGTGCTTGCCAGTCTATTTCGCTGACACCTGTCGCCGAAGTTCTTCCGTTGACGGTGGCTACAATTCCTAGGATAGCTACCAGTGCATTAGTGAGGAAGAACAATTCGAGGCGTAATTCCTTCTCCGGTAACAAATAGAGCAATAAATATCTGCCGGAAGGAATTGCTATCAGGATAAAACCGGCATAACTCCAGGCTATTGTCTGAAAGGAAATGCCCGGAAAGGCGAATATCAGGTATATTAACCCGCTGAATAGAACCGGGAAAATCAATAATCCAGGAAACCAGCGGAGAAAGCGGTACATCACAATCATACGAGGTTTGACCGGATAATCGTTCGCCACGTGGACAGCCAGCATGGCGTAAGCCATTTGCACGCAGACCTCCACACTAAGCAATACAGCTGTATCCAACATCAAAGGTTGATTACTAAGCCAATTTGCTATCTGGGTTTTAGACTGTTCAATAGCATACGGCCACATTAATCCGGCAAACGCAGCGCAGATAGCGGCGATAACACACACCGCTATTACTTTCCAAAATGTTTGCTTCAGCAGAAAATTAAATGCTGTCAGAAGCATAAGTACAAGGATAACTGTATTCATTTTTGCTAATTACAAATTATGAGTTACAATTACATTTGGCTGCTTTTACGGCGTTTGCGTACAAAGAGGATTAAAGCAAGTAGGACAATGATAACAGCAATACCGACAGCTACATTGCTTAATGTATTTGTTTGTTCTTCAGTGGTCTGGTTCATTTCTTCTTTTTTCATCACTACTCCTTTGTCATTTCCGCTTGCTTTTGCTTCACGGATTTTGGAGATATTCTCTTTGTATTGTGCTGCTGTTGGCGCATCTGCTTTAGAAGCAATATAATCGCGTAGTTTTGCATTGTCGCAGACGAAGCCCGAACAGGACGGACGATAATTGTTGACTATCTCCGTATGTAACTTACTCAATTCTGCTACTTGTTCTTCGCTGGCTTTCCATAATCCTTTGCGGGCACTTTCGAGCATGACAGCCGTCATTTCCTCGAGAGCGGCAGGATTCTGTTGTTCAAAGTATTTCTTTACTCCCAGGTTAAGCTCGTCTTTTACATATACATTATAGATATTATCCCAAAGTTCTTTATCAATGGCGGCAGGTTTCATCACATTCCAACCGTAAGTGTTGGTGATAACTTCTGCAAATTCACTCGCAGAAGAAGCTCCTCCTTTCATTTTCTCTTTAATATAGACCGGATTGAGAATAGTCGTACGACTTTCTACACCGACAGCTTCTTTAAGTTCCTGCATTTTCATGTTATTACGATTGCGATAGTCGCTGAGGTAAGCGTCCGGATCTTTACCGGTCACATTGCGAACGGCAAGATTCATGCCTCCCATAAACTCATATACATGGTCAAGGCTTAAGGCACCCCAAGTATTGCTTTGACGTGGCTGTACTACTACATCTGTACGTGTCAATGCTGCTTCAAAAGCAAATTTTTGGAAAACTTCCCAGTTCTTTTCACTACCGTAATAAGCTCCCATATTATTGAGATAGGTAGTAGCAAGTTCCGATTCATTTTCCCAACGGTCACCGGATTCCACCATTTCCTGAATACCGGTACCGTACATACCGTTTATTCCTCCGAATATGCGGAAAGTTGAAATCCCCCGGGCGTCTTTCGGACTCAATCCTTTTTCTGTCAATACCCGTTCAGCCTCAATTACACTTGTCGCTACTTGGTTCTCGTATTTATCATCTTTGGCACCGGCAGCCATTTCTACCGCACGGTTAATCAGGAAAAGACGGGAGGCGGCAAGGTCACGAAGCTGTCCGGAGGTCTGAACTACCACATCAATACGCGGACGACCCAGTTCTGCCGAAGGAATCAATTTTAAATCGCTGACACGGCCGAAAGCATCACGAACAGGTTCTACACCAAGCATATAAAGGACTTGAGCAATCGTTGCTCCCCCGGTTTCGATGAACTCGGAGGACCAGAGTGTATAGCTTACTTTCCGTGGTATAGAATCGTTATGACGTTGTTTGTACGTATCAATCGTTTGTTTGGCTAAAGCAATCCCTTTTTCCCATGCCGATTCAGTAGGAGTCGCTTCAGCGTTGATAGCGTACATATTGCGTCCGGTAGGCAATGTATTCGGATTAGCTATGGGGTCACCTCCCGGGGTAGGGGTGGTATAGCCTCCTTTCAATGTATTCATCAGACTAGCCAGTTCTTCTTCAGGACTTGTCAAAAGTGCATTTTTATAGTTTCCTATATTCTTAATAGTGCGTTCCACTTCTGTGACAGCCAAAGAAAACTCTATATCTTCTTTGCTATACTCTTTAGGAGCTTTTCCCGGATCCATGTTAGTGCCCATTTTCTTCATGGCTTCTTTCATGCTTTCGGGAATTTTCCCATGAAGGGACTTTTCACTTTGCTGTGCAGGATGTCCTCCCATTGTCTTGTTCTTATCATCTTTATCTTGTTTGGCTGCGGCAGCCATCATCATCGCCATCATTCCTTTCGGAGCATTCCGGTCAGCTTCTATTTGGCGTGCTTTAGCCAGTTCCTGAGGAGTAATTCCGGCAGTACGGCAGATCAGTTCGTCTGTTGCCTGTGCAGGATTGGTTATCAGCTTTTCTACTAACTGGCGGGCAGGATTTAGATATTGCTGTGTAAAAAGACTCCGGTGTTTGTTGATAGCGTTCGTTGCTTTTCCACGTTGCTTGTCAAGAGCCAAAAGGCTGTATGCGATAGGTTCTGTTGCCATTGCGTAAACAGAAGAAGTAATCCGTTCCGGTTCATACGGAACACCCACAGTATAAAGTTGCCCGGTGATTTTTTCTGTAGCCAATTCTTCGGCGAAGTTTTCTACACGGGCGATTTCATCCTCTGTATAAGGCTTGTTGGTGATGCTGTCCAGACCTAAATCCCGGTGGATTCCCATTTTTACTGTCAATGCTTTGATGGCCAGCGATTCCTGCTCTTTATTCTCTTTTGCGGAGTTATTGTAAATCTTGATTTTCTCCATAAGCTCACGATAGATACCGCGCACGCTACTTTCGAGGAAAGGAGGAGTAAGGTAAGATTGCAGTGTCGCATACGAACGGCGTTTTGCTATCATTCCTTCACCTACATTTCCGATAGAATAGAGATAAAAGTGAGGAACAGTTCCGACCAGACGGTCCGGCCAGTCATTGCTGCATAGGGCAACTTGTTTTTTAGGAGTGAATTCCAAACTGCCATGTGTTCCGAAATGAATGAGTGCATCAGCTTTGAAACCGTGCTGAATCCATAAATAAGAAGCGATATAAGTATGCGGAGGAGCAGCGTTCGTTCCATGAACTACCTGAAAAGAATTGTCTCCACTTCCTGCTGCATTCTGTGGCATTAACACGATATTACCGAACTGTAACCGGGCTACGCCCAAACATCCGTCCGAAGTGACCATATAGTTTCCGGGAAACTCTCCGTCGGCAGCAACGACTTCTGCATATTTTTCAGGACGAAGCGATTCTTTCACCCAGCTTTCATATTGTTCTTTTGTAATTAATTCCGGATTTCCGTTTTTCATGAACTCGTCAAAAGCTCCCTCTGCATACGAGTTGAATACTGCACCTTGTGCTTGTATCATTTTTGCAAGTTCTTGTGCATTGGCAGGAAGTCCTGACACATTATAACCTTCCTGTTTCATGCGAAGCAAAAGATTGTAGAGCGAAGGTACTACTTCCATTCCGGCAGCCGTCAAGGCATTTTGTCCCGGTCCTTTGTAATAGTAGATAGCAACCTTTTTGTCTTTATTAGGCTTTGTTTTCAGATTCAGATAGTTGTTGATAGTGGAAACGAATGTTTTCAGTCGTTCGGGAATGGCGTATGAGTGGCGTAATCCTTCTTTGTCTTCATATTGTGCAAAAAGGGCAAAGGGGCGGATAGCACCATCTATTTCCGGTGTCACAATGCTTTGTGACATAAAACCACCGGACATACCCAACGGATCGTTTTCCCATTCATCCACAAGGCTGTTGATCGTGAGTGGGGCAAAAAGCAGAATATTCTTAGTTTTCAGATAATCTACCATTCTATCCCCCATGCGTCCGTGAGCCATATTAATAACAGCGTCAGGCTGCACTTCATCAATAAACGACATGAATCTTGTCATTGACTGAACCGGATAAACGTTGTAGCCTTCTTTTTCGAGAGCTTTGATGAGGTCGGTAGCATCTGCCATTTGTCCGGTAATTATAATTCTTCGAGCTCCTTCTTTGTAGAGGTTGTTGTCTTTCATAAATTTCTCATAGTCGGTAACTGTGAGAAATTCCAGCTCATCGTCCGGATTACTGATTCCGGCATGATACAACATATCGCTCGGCCTTTCTACCGGGTCTTCCATTTCAGTTGTGGAATATGTTTTTCCATCAATGGCTTTACGGATGTAGTTCAACATATTCCTGTAGTTTGTTTTTCCGCCATTGCTCAGATAGTGGCGTATCAGATTCTGTTGTACACTATCGAGGTTACAGATATTGTTGGTAGGATTGGTGGCCATTGATGTGTACACAGGGACACCTTTGTCTGCTGCCTGCTGTATTTGCTGACGCTGTTCTTCAACGATACGCAGTCCCATGCCGTTAACAAATACCATATCATAATTTGACAGGCGGTCGAGGTTGGCAAGTGATACTTCGCTGAGTTTGATGAATGAATTGTCATTTGCTTTCGATATGCTTCCCTGCTGTATGGTCTGGAAGTTGACGAAAGCAATCTTTGTGGCGCTGAACCAGGCATTCCAGATAGATATGCCTATCAGGACGGCTGCAACGATGCACACACCTAAGATGATTTTACTTTTCTTTTTCATTTCTCTTATTTTTAGCTTTGTATGTAGTTTTATTGTTGTTTATTTTTTGAAGAACCGATCTATATCCAACGAAAGACCTAGTGTCAGATTAGCTCCTGTCGTAGTGGGTGAATTGAAATAATAATAATCCGGTACATAGTTAAACAAGTTATTAATAGCCAGATTCATATTCACACCTTTGAATACTCCCACCGAGAAGGTTAAATCCCAAATCATATATCCCGGGTACGTAACAGCAGTGCTTCCGGCAGCAGGGTTGTTGAAGCTATCGTTGTATACGTTTGTTTTTACTTCTGACAAGATGCGTCCGTTGAGTGAATAATTGAAATCTACTTTATCTAGGTTTTCCCCCCAGTCTACTCTTACAGTTGCCGTATGCGGGCGCGTATCTGTGAATTTTTTCTGCCCGTCACGCATAAATTCATGGATGTAAGTGTATGACATACGAAATCCTAATCCACAGGGGTATTTGGCAGAGATGTTAGCGTCCACTCCTGCAATGTCCACTTTGTCGGTATTGGTATATATTTGTCCTTTGGGATCATCGCTGTAAACTGTGTTAATACGGTTGTGTACCAGATTATAATATCCTGTTACAGAAAAATTGTAACGGTTTTTTGTGTACTCGGCAGACAGGGAGAAGTTGTGGCTTGTTTCTGATTTAAGATCAGGATTTCCATAAATCATCATCATGTTTGCCATATTGAACACCATATACATTTCTTTTAAAGTCGGTGAACGGAATCCTTGTGAATAAGAACCTCTCAATGAACAGTTACCAATCTTATACATCATTCCCAAATGCGGGGATAAATGACGAACATTGGAATCAGAGAAATAATCGAACCGTAATCCGGCGATTACATTTAGTCTTTCAGTCGGATTCCAGTCGAATTGTCCGAAAGCATCTGCTGTATGCATGATATAGTTAGCGTTATCAGTGAATTGGTAAGACATCAGATAATCGCGAAGGTAATCGGCTCCGACAGTCAACGTATGTTTTTCATTGAAAGTGTAATTATAAAGAGCGTGTACATTATGCTGCACATTGCTATAATCACGTACATCATTTTTATAGAGTACCTGGTAATCACTTTTGTCATATTGGTCGAAAGTGTAACCGACTTCAAGATTACTTAATGTGTTGAATGTATAATTTGCTTTTAGCCCACCGTTGAAATCCCGGTATCTGTCTTGAGTGTCTCCCGGTTTATTACGTTCACGGAAATAATACCCGGCTCTTGCGGTCAGTTTAAGTGTTTCCAATGGGTGATAGATCAGCCGTTCCTTGAAGTTCCATACTCGGCTTCCGAATACAGTTGAGAAATCTCCCGGATTATCTACGCCATACGTATCTACATTATTATATTGTACATTGGTCAGGCTGTTGAATTTACCTGCATTGAATCCCACAGTACCGCCATATCGATGGTCATTGTGCTCGGAGAAGCGTGAATTAAGATTTAAATTCCATGGGTCATCCGATTCGCGTGTAATGATGTTGATAACCCCTCCGATAGCGCTTGAACCGTAAAGGGTGGATGCTGCACCTTTCACAATCTCGATGCGTTCTACATTATCAAGGTTCAGACGGTCGTAGTCTACGTTATTTAGCGTTTCACCGGCCAAACGTTCCCCGTCTACAAGAAATAATACAGAGTTTCCGCCGAAGCCTTGCATATTGATAGAGGTTTGCTGGTCCATAGCAAAAGTGAATTCAATGCCGGGAAGTTCAGTCTTTAACAAGTCGGCTACATTATTGGCATTTACCTTTTTAATATCTTCCGAGGTAATCACCCGTGTAATGATAGGTGCATCTTTCAGCAGTTTGGGAGTACGGGTACCGGTAACTACTACCGTTCCTAAGTCAAATTGATCTTCGGATAGACGGAAACTTAGTTTTTGGTTTTCGTCCGTTGTGAATTTCTTTTCTGCTGTTTGATAACCTACGTAAGAGGCGGTAATGATATACACGCCAGTTCCGGGCAGTTGCAATGTGTATGTTCCGTCGGATGTGGTGACGGCTCCAGTTCTTTTTCCTTTTATAGAGATTGTGGCGCCGGGAAGGGGTTCCCCGTTTGTATCAGTTACACGTCCGCTGACATAATTACTGGATTGTTGTGCAAATGTGGAGCAAGTTGCTATAAAGGAAAATAGTAATATTATAAATGTAGGTTTCATTCTTTGTTATTGTTTTCTTAGTTATTTTCTTCGAAATCAAATGGATATAGGAAGTCGAAGTCGATGTATCCCTTTATACCTTTGGCATTGGTATAGTTGGTAAAACGAATGGCTGCATAGGTGTTGTTTTTCAGTCGTATCAGGTAGACCTGATTGGACATTGTGTAGATAGGTGGCATAGTCGAAGTATCTACATTCAGCCAGGTGGATAGGACACTGTTATAATAAGAGTCGGTATAGACAATGTTTCCTTCCATCATGCCGGACATATCAATAGCAATCTTGTCCGTTGTCCATTCATCTTTAACAAAGTCTTTGTCATCAGGCAATTTTCCGTTTGCTTTCAGGGCATCAAAACTTGTGTAGCTCGTTTGGTAAGCTGCCCCTTCATTCGTTTTTATATCATAGCGATGAATGGCGATATCCCAATTATCGGGTATTTCGCTTTCATATTCTTCCCCGATTTTGACTGTGGTAACTTTACGACCGGAAAAATCAATATATGCCCACTCTGTGTACTCAACAGTTTTGATTTGTGAGAAACTATTTTCTTTGATTTCCATTTCAGTTTCTGTGGGGGCGTCATAAATATTCTCAAATAATCCATTACAAGCTGAGAGCGACATAGCCGCTCCCAGTATCATTGTATATTTAAAAATAGTGTTATTGCTTCTTTTCATTTCTTTCATTTAGATTGTTTATTCTGCACTTGCTGTATCACTTCCTGTAAATACTGTGGAAATAGCTATCGGCATACTACCTGGCTTGAAGTCAGTGTTAATAGTAGCAGTACCGTCTGCTGCGATTGTACCGCTCAGGCTTTCTCCTGTGATAGCTTTTCCATTGCTGTCGGTAGATTCATATTCTCCCAGGCTGAGTGAATAGGTTCCGTTTGCTCCGGCTGTTACATTGACTCCACTGATAGTGAAATTACCTAAACTCATATGACCACCGGCACCTGACAAGTTAGCGAAACCGCTTAAAGTAATGTCTACCGTTGTGTCCGATACACGTTTGATAACAGCTTTACATTCATCAGTTGTGCCGTAGGATGTATCTCCAACACTGATAGACAATGAACTGTTATACTGATAGGTAGCAGCTATATTATAAGTTATCGGTGTTTCTCCTTGCATGAACACGATTTCCATTTCTCCCATGGGTGTCGGAATATCTACATTAGTCTTCAAGGTTAACACTTTGGATTCATTTACACTACCTTCCAGTGTGTAGTTATAACTACTACCTGTGCCACTGCCCATGGACATCACCACTTCACCTGAACCACTGAAAGATTTCGAGGAAAGTTTTAAATTATTCAGGCGGAAATCACCTGAACCGGATTTATATACCAAATTAATGCTACCGTCTTCGTTACCGGTTATTGTTGCGCTGGATTGATCGCCCAACAAATAGTCTGAGAACATATCGCATTCACCGACTGAATATCCATTATAAGTGCCGGCAATTTCCTTTGCAAGATTTATATCGTTGTCGTCACCGCAAGAAACAAATGTTGTTGAAAATGATAGTACCATAAGAGCAACTGTCCAAAAGTTTAAAATTTTCATACTTAATATTGATAGATAATGATTAATAAATTTTTCAGTTGCAAAGGTACGGGGAACTGAAATGTGGAAAAATACCCAAAAGAAATGAAAAAGAGTTGAGACGTTAATCATATGTAGGTATTATAAAAAGTTTGAACCAATTCTTTTCACTTTGGAATTTGAAAATGAGGAAATCCCGGCTTTTTCATTTAAGCTTTGAATTAGTCGTTCGATTCTCCTACCCATGCCACTCCGGCATGAGGGGAAATCCCGTTATTGGTAATCACTAATTTACGAATATCTCAAATCTGAATTTTTCTCATTTTTGAGCTGGAAAATGCAACACGTCAGTGAAGCTTACTGATAGTCCCCTTATTATCTCAGCGTGCGTGAATAGTCTGCTTTTCTTCTGGAATACTTGACAAACGACTTTTTATTTTGTATCTTTGAAGAAATAAAAGTGATAAACAGCATGAGTAATATAAGAAAAATATGCGCACATCCTGGCTGTCAAGTTCCACGCCGTATTCTTGTA
>OGXU01001602.1_pt1 | contig 10848 bp, 6 predicted proteins | sample 1576381 | NCBI WGS metagenome assembly OGXU01 (sample SAMEA3541544, study PRJEB24748) | human gut metagenome | biome: human gut; feature: human-associated habitat; material: faeces | place: China | collected 2012 | reverse complement strand
ATAGCTCCGAACGGTGCACTGTTCGTAATTTAATTGAATATATAGAGAAAACCGGGCAAATGAGAGATGCTCAGATTGAGGCTATCAAGGTTTATTTGTTCCTCAAAATTGGCTGTGAATGCAAGCCATTGGAGTTTTTGTTCAGATACGGTTGTTTTAACTCTATCAATTTGAATGATATAGAGCTATCTACTGCGACTCGTGAATATTTAGAAGAAAACCCGGCAGCAACAGCCTTGTTTGAGTATTCTCGCTTAACCAACGATAAAGGCGAACAGGTTTCTGAAAAACTCGAAAAGCAAATCAAGAAAGATCCGTCAAGCATTGACTATGACACTTTCTTCCGTACTGCCTTTTATGGCGTTTCCTATACCGATTATCTGTTTAGCTTGCCAATGGGCGCAGGAAAAACATATCTAATGGCGGCATTTATCTATCTTGATTTATATTTCGCTTTGAATGAGCCTACTAACCCTGCTTTTGCCCACAACTTTATCATTTTTGCACCATCGGGTTTGAAGTCATCTGTGGTTCCTAGCCTTAAGACTATTCAAAATTTTAACCCTTCGTGGATAATTCCTGAACCTGCAGCAACGGATATCAAGCGTATGATTTCTTTTGAAGTATTGGATCAGGGAAGAACTGCAAAAAAATCTAACAAAATCAAAAATCCGAATGTTCAGAAAATTGCTAATCATCAGCCACTTTCCGAACTTTTTGGATTGGTTGCCGTTACAAACGCTGAAAAAGTTATTCTTGAGCGTATTCAAGAGAAAAAAGGTCGGATTATTTTGCTTGAAGAAAGTGATGATGAAAAAGACAGACAAGCTAATGAACTTCGTAACCTTATTGGCAAACTGCCGTCTCTTTCAATTTTTATCGATGAGGTTCATCATGCTGTTAGTGATGAAATTAAACTACGTGCCGTCGTAACTAAATGGGCACAAAACAAAACCGTCAATTCCGTTATCGGATTTTCAGGCACTCCATATCTTGAAAAAGCAGAGAAATTCAAGGTTGTGGATTCACTTTCGGTAGGTACTGCAGAGATTACAAACATTGTTTATTTTTATCCTCTTATTGACGGTGTAGGAAACTTCTTAAAACGGCCTATCGTTAAAATTGCGGATATAGCAGACAGCAGTTTAATTATTGAAAAAGGTGTTAGAAAATTTCTTGATACATACAAAGATACTATCTATGCTGATGGACTAACCGCAAAACTTGGTATATACTGCGGTACTATCGAAAAATTAGAGGAAGTCATTTATCCTTTGGTATCCCGTATCGTTACTGAATATGGACTTGGAACAGATGTAATACTCAAATTTCACAAAGGCAACAAGCAGTATAAAATGTCTGCCGATAGTCAAATGCAGTTCGATATTTTGGATAAGTCTATTTCCAAGATTCGCATTATCCTTCTTGTTCAAATCGGTAAAGAAGGATGGGATTGCCGTAGTCTTACAGGTATTATTCTTTCACAAGAAGGCGACTGCCCGAAAAATATGGTTTTACAAACTTCTTGTCGTTGTTTGCGACAAGTTATTAAAGGCAATCCTGAAACTGCTCTTATTTATTTAAATGAAAGTAATGCTGATAAGTTAAACATTCAACTCGAACAACAGCATCATATTTCACTCAAAGAGTTTTTATCTGCCAACAATAACAAAATCCCTCTGAAACGTTATAACCGTACAGCACACTTGAAACTTCCTAAAGTTGATTTTTATCAACTCAAAGTTAATTATGATACTGTCACTATTGAAAAAGCGGATCCTGCAAACACAATTGCGGCTTCGGCTGATTCAGCACGCCTTGCAGACAGCATTATCAAAACTACCGATCTTTCAATGGACGAAAGTAAGACAAGTATCACAGTTGATGACACAGAGTATGGCAATGAACCAGCCACCTTTAATTCTTGGATCTACGGAATTATGAAAGGCGGTTTTGGCTCTCCTACAATTACAGAGTTAATGCAGTATTCAGAACAATTAACTTCAGTATATCAAAAAATAACCTACGAAAAGAGTGGTTCTCGTTACTACAGTTCCAAATACAATCGTATGTTAGTAGAATCAACAATTCGCAAAGCCTTTTGCGATAAGTTAGACTTTAATACTACTGAAGAACTGATTCCGGAAGAAGCAAATCTCTTGAATATTGCAAACTTCACTCCTGAAATTTATACGGATAAGCCAAACGACTATTATCCAGCACAGAGTGTCGTAGAAAACATTATTAAGGATGATAAAAGCAAGCTAGAGCTTGATCCCAAAATGGAAGAAACCATCCGCTTCCTTGAAAAAAACGGAAATGCGGCTATGGCAGCAACACTCCGAGCGCAGAACAGTTCTCACATAAACAAAGATCGCTCGTTCCATTATCTACCTTACCGTACTGATAGCGGCTTTGAGCAGACTTTCTTGAAAGAAGTGCTGTCCTTTGACGAGATTGAAAACCTCGGCTTGGAGGTTTATTACAATGGCGACAGAGCTATGACTGAGTTTAAGATCAAGTGCTATAAGAAAAAAGGAAGTAAATGGAGCTATGTAGGAATCTATACACCAGACTTTTTGATTATCAAACGTAAAGACGGTAAGATTCATAAGATTATCGTTGTAGAAATCAAGGGCGAGATTTACGCTAAAGATCCTACGTTTAAGGATAAGAAAACATTTATGGAAACAGAGTTTTCCAAGCAAAATAACACCGCATACGGATATGAACGATTTGATTATCTGTATTTAGAAGATACGCTACCCGAAAAGGATAGATTGATATTAACTCGTCGGAAAATCTGCGAGTTTTTCAAGGAGGAAGCATAATGAACGGATTTAGACCTACTGTAGGCATAGAGTTTGATGACAAATACACCAATGCTAAAAATAAACTGATTGATTTTGTCAAGGCATTGGACGAGTTGACCGATACGCAACGAGCGCAATTGGCGCAAGAATTCATAACATCGTATAGTATGGCAACTTCATTTGAGCAATTTGTGAGCTATATGAAAAATGGAGGAATCAGATAATGCCGATTAAATATGTACCGTTTATACCGGAGCCGGTAGAAGGACAAGCCGTACTCGGTAACTTTAACAGAATATTGAAATATAAAGGTGCTGATGATGTTTCTATGACATTACAGCGTGGGATGCCTTTGTATGAAATGGAAAAGATAGAAACCGTGGGCGAAAATGCCGACGGTAATATGGTCATTCGAGGAGAATGTGTGTCTGCTTGTGCCTATCTTAAAGAGCAAGGTATTCAGGTTGACCTCGTGTATATTGATCCTCCTTTTGCCAGCGGTGCTGATTACGCCAAGAAAGTGTATATCCGCCGTAATCCCAAGGTAGCCGAAGCTATCGCACAAGCCGAGCAGAAACTTGATATTGATGAACTCAAAGCCTTTGAAGAAAAGATGTACGGTGATGTATGGGATAAGGAAAAATATCTCAACTGGATGTATGAAAACTTAATGGCGATTAAATCCATTATGAGTGAAACGGCTTCTATATATGTTCATCTTGATTATCATATAGGGCACTATGTGAAAATTCTTCTTGATGAAATTTTCGTCGAAATGAATATGATAAATGAAATCATATGGTGGTATCCCAGCGGTAGTGATCCTTCAGCTTGCTTTAACAGAAAACATGATACGATTTTTTTGTATTGCAAGAATAAAGATTCATATATTTTTAATTTTGATGATGTTGCCATCCCATATACTGCAAAACAATTAGAACGTTTTAAAGAAACAGATGAAAACGGAAGAAAGTTTTATTGGAACACAAATCCACGAGGCGAAAAAGTTAAAACATATATGAAATCTGGTATTGGTGAATATGATGTTTGGAATATTGGCATAGACGCTACACTTAACAAACAATTATCATATGCAACAAGTAAACCGCCAAAACTGCTGGAACGAATAGTAAAAGCATCGTCAAATAAAAATATGGTTGTCGCTGATTTCTTCGGCGGTAGTGGTGTTACTGCTGCTGTAGCAAACAAACTTGGACGTAAGTTTATTCACTGCGATATTGGTCTGAATTCTATTCAAACTACTCGTGACCGTCTTGTTGCTGACGGTGCAGAGTTTGATGTGTTGGAAATCAAAGACGGTGTTCAACTCTACCGCAACCCCGTTCAGACAATGGATAAAATTAAATCTCTCATTCCCGGTCTTAAGAATGAGGACTCTCTTGATTCTTTTTGGGAGGGCGCTATTTCCGACAGTAAGCTCGGTACAATTCCTGTTTACGTGCCAAATTTAATGGACAGCACATCCAAACTTCTTGATAAAGTGACCATGAACCGTATTATTCATCAGGCTATACCCGATTTGGATAGCAACATCAAAAAAGTAATCGTCTATTACATAGATATTACCGATGAAGCCGAGATTCAAAAGTTTATAAAAGATGATGACAGCACAAATATTGAAATTGAACTGAGAGATCTCAAAACAATTCTTGATGATGTCATAATCGGAGATTATGCGGAATTTCACGCCGAAGAAACCCACGATGATTTATTTGGCGGATATGCTGTTTCCATTGATAAATTTATAAGTGACCGAGTGCTTTCCAAAATTATAGAATTCAATCAAAAGTCGTTTCAAAATTCTTCGTCAAAGAAACCTTATAAGCCGATTCAAATTAGTGATGAAGGCTTGGAATTAATTGAATTTCTTAGTGTTGATTGCACTGCAGACGAGGGCGAATGGCACTCTGATAGCGAAATCAAAATTGATAAAAATGGGTTTGTTATTATAAACGGTACCAAAACAAAAGATTTTTGGAACGGCAGCATACGCTCCGAAAATAAACCGCTTCGCCTGAAAATCCGCAACATTTGCGGCGATGAAACAGTGTGGGAGATTTAGTTTTGATTCTATCATAAAGATTATTTATAGAATTGAAATATATAAATAAATGCAAAGGAGGTTTTCTTTTGCGAATGTGCGATTTATAAATTTGTAAATTTTGTTCGTGCCAAAAATCACAAGACGATATAATTATGCAAAAGAAATCTTGTCATCATTCTTTGAAAATTCAAGAAGATGATTAAAATTAAACTATTGTTAAGGAGTGTATTATGTCTATAAAGAATAATGATGAATTGTTTGCACAAGCTGTAAATGAATATGAAAAAAGTATTGTAAAAATACTACTTTTATGCGTTGATAATCTTGAATTTGGATTAGGCATAAATAAACTTGTGCAGATTTTAAAAGGTAGCCAAACTAAGTTTATAACTGATTTTTCTTTGCAAAATAACATTGGATTTTCATTGTTAAAACAATTTTCCAAGAATGATATTGAATACATAATAAACATATTGACTCAAATGGAGTATTTGGATAAACAAGTATATAAAAACGGTTTTGGTGATATTTACAAGGTAGGAATTAAAGGTTATGCGCTATTAGAAAAAGATTTGCCACTTGAAGTATCTTTTATTGACGCCATAACTGAAAGCGATTTTATTGAATTTGATTCAACTGAAATAATACTTTATGAAAAACTGAGATCATTAAGGTATCAAATTGCAAAAGAAAACGATTATCCTGCATATGCTGTTTGCGGAGATTTGGCGTTGAGAAAAATGACTAAAGCATTACCTGAAAATCAAGAAGAAATGCTGGAAATTAAAGGCATAGGCGCTTCTTTTGTTGAAAAGTATGCCAATCGTTTCATTTCCGTAATTAAACAGTTTAAGTTTGATGAATAGATGAAAAGCGTTGGAGATTTATTCAACGCTTTGTGCTTGTTTTTTGTGCTTGTGTATTCAATTTAGTATTTGGCGCTTCATTGTATCATTACCAAGACTATGATAATAAAGAAATTGATGCGGTTATAGAATTAAAAAATGGTGACTGGTGTGCATTTGAAATAAAATTAGATGCAAATCAAATTGACTTTGCTGCTGAAAGTTTGCTCAAAATCAATAAAAAATTAAAGAAGATCCTAAGGGCAAACCGGCTAAAATCTTATGCGTTATTTGCGGTTTGTCAAACGCCGCTTACAAACGCCCTGACGGAGTGTATGTTGTCCCGATAACCGCATTGAAAAATTAAAAGTAATTAAAAAAGAGCCGAGAGGGGATGCCTCTTGGCTCTTTTTTGTGGTTGTGCAATTTTTTTCATTATTTCTAAAGATTTGAATTTTATCATTGTAGTAAAAATCTATAACAGTAGAAATTATTAGGGATTATTAATCCAGGCGAACGATTTACTGAGGTTATAAATCTACAACAGTAGAAATTATTAGGGATTATTAATTGTAGTAGTAGAAATGTGCGTAAAGTGGATCTACAATAGTAGAAATTATTAGGGCTTATTAATCAATCAAGAAGAAATATGCCGACAGACTATCTACAACAGTAGAAATTATTAGGAATTATTAATCCAAAAAGAAAATGAGTCAGCAGTAGTATCATCTACAACAGTAGAAATTATTAGGGATTATTAATCTGCAATTGCATAAGGTGTTATATGACCATCTACAACAGTAGAAATTATTAGGGATTATTAATCCCTTTCAATTTATAATTATACCATATTCAGACCGAGGTTTGCAAATTATATTTTTCACAATACACGCTCACGCCCTGCAACACACTCTTTTCAGTTGAGTATGTTGCAGAGTCTGAATGTTTATGAGCATCTGTTCCGTTTAATTGAAATGAATCCTGAACAATAATGTTTTCTTCTGTTTCAAGTGAGTGAAAAAATATTGAAACAGGGCAGAATATAAAATCATTTAATTGAGATATAGCTAAATGCTGTTCGCTCATTTTTGCGTGTATTCAAGCCATTCGGCATTAGTTATACTAAGCTTAGCTTTATTAAGCATATCGTCCGGAGTGTCTTTTAATACATTTATTGCCCAAAGTGCTTTTCTTGCAATGTTATATGCACCGTTGGCATCGGCATCGCAAGGCAAAGCGGCATTTGTTCCTTTATAATTACGACTGTCATAGAACTCACCACTTTTATTTGCAACAGGGGAGATGAGGTAGTCGTCTTCCGGTAATGTGCTGCCGGTAATACTGTTTCTCATTTGAAGTGTTAATGAAAGAAGCTTTATCAATCGCCTGTAAAAGTCAGCATTGGAAATGCTTAAAATAGAATCCTTAAGATTACCTTTATAATCAATGCCGAATTCATTAAATAACGACTTAAATTCATCAGTAAGAACAATTTGCTTATTGTCCCACTTATTATTCTTTTCTTTGTTTCGGAAGGTTAAAATCCTGCTTGAATTAGTGCAAACAGTCCAAGATTTTTTGAAGTCTGAATTGCACCTTGGGAATTTGCTGTAATCAATATAGAACTCAAACATATCGGTGTTTGCATTATATTTGATATCATCAATTGTTTCAAAAAGTTTTTTCGCTTCCGGCACGCTTGTGTTGCATTTTGGCTTCAAAAGATTAACAAAGCCTGTTGCTGGGTCTATTTTACTTGTATCCCACGCAGGAACATAAAAAATGATACCGTTTTGCTTAGCCTTATTTACGCCGTCAAATTTATTCGTAAGCTGATATGCTCTTAAAAGTCCGCCGTCTTCTGTTGGCTCTGCCTTTTTATCAATAAGCAAATTAAGTTTTGAAATAAGCATATTTTCAAATTTTTGATAAACTTGCTTTTCAACAGGGAATCTGCCACGCTTAAAGCCAAAGTTTAAATCCTCCATGGCGATAACAGCGTCATATTTGATGACTAATTCACAAATTTTGTGAACAACCTGACTGATATAGCCTTCTTTGAGTTCCTTTATATTTTCAACAGAGGTCCAATTCTTTCTTGCTTTATCTCTTTCCTTTTCTTTTGTGTCTAAAAGCTTTTGATAATCAACTTTGTGCCCGTTATCACTGATTATTTCATTAAGCGACATTTGCTCAACGATTTCACCGTTTGAATTGATAACGCTTATATAAATCAGGTTTCTTTCGCCTCGGTCAATGCCGATGACATAATTATCATCTTTGTATTTAACCGCCTTGCGAACATCATAATTTAAAAATTCCTGACCGTGTGCCTTGAAATTGATTGTAATAGGTAAATGAAGTGAAAATTGCCTTTTGGTAAATCTCTTGTCTTTTACAATATCATACTCAAAAACGCTTTCTTTTTTCTCGTTATCAGGGTTTTTGTTTTTTATCGGTTGATTGGCATAGTGAGTTATTTTCTCTTTATCACCGATACTTGCTTCACGGTAGAACATCTCTGCCTCACCGTTGAGTTTATAAACTACATTTGATAAGTTTCTCTCGTCAAAAAGCATTTTGAAATATAAAGTGTGCAAATTAGGAGTTCCTTTGCTGTACTTTGAAAAGTCTTTATTATAGATTTGGAAAAGATAAATATATCCGTTGTTTACAAGCCCATCAATATAGTTTTTAGATATTTTATTAAATCTTACAGAATAACCCTGATCCGAAATTTCTCGATAAAATTCACTGATATCGTTATAGCTTTCGGTAGGAGAAAACTTAAATCCGAATTGTGACCAATCATCATGTTTTTTAATAGAGTCCTTAAAATAATCTATAAACTCATGACATTCGGCTTTGTTAAATGTTGCTCCTTTTTTGAAACTTTCTCTTTTGCGAATGTCAAGTATTCTGTTTGACGGTTGGAATGTATCAATGTTTTTAGAGGCAAAGAAAACCTTTGGCAGCATTTTATTGGGACCCGGTAAAAGCTTATATTCCATTTTTTCGTAATAATCCTCGTCATCAGAGGTTATCTCAGGTGCATTAATAAAAGCTTTACTGTGTGATTTGCCCATAACGGCAAGATAGTAAAAACCATCTTTGCGTAGAAGAACAGTTCTGTAATCGCTTTCTTTGTTTTTATCCCATCCGCCAAGAAGTTGGGGATTGTCAAAATTCAATTTAATTTTATCTTTGGAATAAGGCTTTTGGGTAATATAGTTTCTAACCTTATCGTAAAGCCTGTCAATATCTGCTACCGAGTCATAAAGTGAAGTGAATTTGCCATAAAAAAGTTCATCCTTGTTTTCTTCCTTACCGGTACCGTTTAACGGTTTTACAAGATGCTGAAAATCCTTTATTGTGTCAAGCAGGTTTTTAACTGACTCTGTTGCTTTTCCATTTTTATAAAGCCTTTTATTGTAGCTTTTTTCATAATCGGATTTCAGCAATTCCTGTGCCTGCAAATAAGCTTCTTTTATTTTGCTGTTACTTTCATTGATTGAGGAAATATACCAATCGGTTAGTTCGTTGCCGTTTTCGTTGCCAAGGCTTTGAAGCTCAAAAAGAGAAAAGCTTTTTATTGCTTTATATACCTTGTCTCGTTTTTCAATATATTTATCAATTTTTGTTTTGCTTGTTATGGGATGCAATGCCTCGTATTTCTCATTCCAAGCTGAGCGTAATACATTCCAAGAGTTAAATGCACCGTTTGAAATATCAGTAATTGCCACACCTGATTTTACAAATATTCCATTAGCATTATAAGTGTTTAATGATTGCAAAAGCTCTGTCAGCAAATCAATATAGCCAATATGGCCGGTATAATAATCGTCAATCGCAAGCAACACTTCGTTATCCGAATTGAATTTCTCCGGAATGAACGATACACTGTCCTTTTCGCTCAAGATTTGTTTATATAAAGGCTTTATCAATGGCAATCTTTTTGAATTTTCATCTTTTGCAACCTGCTGGTTATAAAGATTTATGCATTCATTAAGACCTTGGATTTTTGTTTTGTCAGAGCAAGTGTAACCGCCAATCATAGAATTATAAACATCAATGCCTGATTGAGCTAAAACAAATTCAAAGTAATCAACAGAAAAAATATCTTCAATATTTCTGCCGAATATATTATATAAATCTGTGTTTAGTTTTGTGATAGTTTCATCAGAAAGATTATCAAATACTTTTTGAAAACTTTTTACATTATCTAAAAAGCGTGGTAGGTTGTCATTTATGCAACGATAAGCTATTGCAGTTGATTTTTCATCACTTGAATACATGTTTTCTCGATTAGTATTAAAGCCTTTGAAATATGTTGTAAAGCTTCTAAAGCACTCAACTGTTTCTCTCTCGTTTTTATCCGTTAAAAAAGACGGTAAATCTTCACATATAAGTTCTTTTCCAAACAGTCTTTTATAGCGTGCATTTGATTTGAGCTGCTTAGATATTTGCTTACGCATATCATTTTCTAATGATTCCATAGCCTTTATATCGGAATCGTCCTTGTTGCTTTTCCAATATAAATTTGCATATTCATCAACTTTTTCAATTCTTGCTTTGCTCAACACGGATTCAATATATTCTTTGTGAAAGCGATCAATATAGCCTTTGACCTTTTCGTAATTTTCTGCTCTTTGTTTATCCTTTTCAAGCAAAAGATTTTTATTGAAACTATCTTCTGTTTTCCCAACAGGAATTAAAGAGGATCTTAAAGTTTTAGGTAATGAATAACGATTTACAAACTGTTCTTTCATCTTTTTTTCCTTGCTTTTTTATTTTATAATACCATTCTCTTGTTCTTTGGTCAATCAAATTTGATTGTTAGACATTTGTGGTACGCTGTTTTTGTACACATATATTTTATTGCGAAACATTAATGATTTTAATTACTGTAATTATTATATATAGATGCTTACGAGTGCTGCTTTTTAACTATTTTTCATCCCTTGCTGTTTGGCAGTTTCAATTTGGAAATTCCGCCGAATAATGAAGTTCTTTTTATATATAATAAATTAAACATTACGAATAATGTTGCAAATTGTTAGAAAAAGTTAACGGAGCCGCCGCCGGTGTTGTCGCCCATGATAGTGACATTGGGCAGGCAACTCAT
>OGXU01001601.1_pt1 | contig 10856 bp, 8 predicted proteins | sample 1576381 | NCBI WGS metagenome assembly OGXU01 (sample SAMEA3541544, study PRJEB24748) | human gut metagenome | biome: human gut; feature: human-associated habitat; material: faeces | place: China | collected 2012 | reverse complement strand
GAATTTCCTTTTAAAACCATTTTAATTGCTTTAACTTTACGCTGACTGGCAGAGAGTTACAGAAGTCACACAGACTGTAGATGGTGTAAAAGAGACAGGCCTTAGCAGCACATATTGGACCTATCAGAAGAGTGCAGAGCACCGTATAGAGAACGAGGCTTACGAGATGCCATCGACCAAAGTTGTCATTACAGGTGATGAAAATGATGATGACACTGTAAACTGGCAGGATGGAGCGATTGCATATCGTTCGATTATGAATAATCCGGTTGGTTCTGAGTTGGTGCCGGATCGAGTGGCGATTCGTATTGCAATGAATTTTAACAGTCATGCACAGAATCCATTCTTGATGACTTATGACAATGCGCAGAAAGTGTATTTGAACACAGACGGATTGGGACAGAGTATTTTGCTCAAAGGCTACGGAAGTGACCCGTGTTAGCTCCCCGCATGAAACAAGAACTGGAACCGGGAATGGTCTTTGCTCTTGAGCCTAAAATCGTTCTTCCGGGTATAGGTCCGGTAGGAATAGAAAACTCTTGGGTAGTAACGAACGAAAGAATAGAAAAACTGACGAACTGTAACGAAGAAATTATTGAATTGAAATAGTTTATATTCAAAAAATATGCAGACAAATCCGGGATATATCAATTAATGCCAAAAAACAACTTCCGGGGTATTAATATAAAGCAACTTTACTCTCTATTTTTTTAAAGAATGAGAATAAAGTTGCTTTCAATGATTAAATATACTATATTAGCGTCTTAAAAACACATGGACAATAAAAAATTAAACACCTTAATCAATATAAATTTAATAAAACAATGAAACAACCTTTGCTTTTTACCCTTTTATCTTCTGCTGCCTGTGTGGCCACAGCCGCAGACAAAGCCCCCAAACAAACCACCCCCGAAAAAGCAAAAACACCCAACGTTGTGTTTATCTATGCCGACGACCTCGGTTACGGAGATTTGGAATGTTACGGAGCTAAAAACGTACAAACTCCCAATGTCAACAGACTAGCAAAATCTGGTATTCGCTTTACTAATGCCCACGCTACTGCTGCAACCAGTACCCCTTCCCGTTATTCCATGCTGACAGGAGAATATGCATGGCGCAAAAAAGGAACAGACGTAGCTGCCGGAAATGCCGGCATGATTATCCGTCCCGAACAATATACCATGGCGGATATGTTCAAAAGTACCGGTTATGCTACCGGAGCTATCGGAAAATGGCACTTGGGATTAGGAGACAAAGCCGGTACACAAGATTGGAACGCTCCACTGCCATGTGCATTGGGAGACTTAGGATTTGACTACCATTACATTATGGCAGCTACCGCTGACCGTGTACCTTGCGTATACATTGAAAACGGGAAAGTAGCCAACTACGATCCTAGTGCACCTATCGAAGTAAGCTATCAAAGAAATTTTGAAGGTGAACCTACCGGAAAGAGCAATCCGGAAATGCTTTATAACCTGAAACCTAGTCACGGACACGACATGTCTATCGTCAATGGCATTTCCCGCATCGGCTTTATGAAAGGTGGAGGTAAAGCTCTTTGGAAAGACGAAAACATTGCTGACTCTCTGACAACACATGCCATTCAGTTTATTGAAGAAAATAAGGATAAACCTTTCTTCCTTTATTTTGCAACAAATGATGTACACGTTCCTCGTTTCCCCCATGACCGTTTTAGAGGAAAGAACCCAATGGGACTGAGAGGTGACGCCATTGTACAATTCGACTATTGTGTCGGTGAAATTCTGAATACACTTGAAAAACTAGGCTTGAGAGAAAACACATTAATTATTCTTTCAAGTGACAACGGCCCGGTAGTTGACGACGGATATGATGATAAGGCGGAGGAACTCCTTAACGGACACAGCCCTGCAGGACCATTAAGAGGTAATAAATATAGTGCATTTGAAGGAGGGACCCGTATCCCGGCTATCTTAAGCTGGCCGAAAGAAGTGAAAAAAGGTAAAACATCGGATTTGTTGGTTTCTCAGGTCGATTGGTTAGCTTCACTGGCTTCTCTGACCGGGGCTGTTATGCCCAAAGGAACTGCACCTGATAGTTACAACTTCCTGGGAAGCTGGCTAGGCAAAGAAAAGAAAGATCGTCCGTGGGTAATCGAACAAGCTTCCAATCATACACTATCTGTCCGCACAAAAGATTGGAAATATATCGAACCGAATGGGGGACCGAAAATGATCCAGTGGGGACCGAAAATCGAAACCGGTAACTCAAAAGAACCGCAACTGTATAAAATGGACGAAGTGAAAGAAGTAACTAATTATGCTTCTCAAATGCCGGAAAAAGTGGCAGAGCTACAAGCTATCCTTCAGGGTGTACGTGAAGGAAAAGACCTTATCGGCAAATAATTTAAACAACCCATACAACATTTAATTACGTAACATTATGAATTACAAATCTATATCATTAATAAGCGGCACATTACTCCTTTCCACTCTCTCCGCCAACGGACAGAAAAAGGATTCCAAACCCAACATTATATTTATCCTCTGTGACGACATGGGATATGGCGACTTAGGATGCTACGGACAGCCATTCATACGCACCCCCCATATAGACGCTATGGCAAGCGAAGGAATGCGCTTCACACAAGCGTATGCAGGCAGCCCGGTCAGCGCACCTTCCAGAGCTTCATTTATGACAGGACAACATACAGGTCACTGTGAAGTACGCGGAAACAAAGAGTATTGGGGAAATTCACCCATTATCATGTACGGAAACAACAAAGAATATTCGGTAGTGGGACAACATCCTTATGATCCGGATCACGTTATCCTACCGGAAATTATGAAAGACAACGGATATACCACCGGTATGTTCGGTAAATGGGCCGGAGGTTACGAAGGATCTTGCTCTACTCCGGACAAACGCGGCATAGATGAATATTATGGTTACATTTGCCAATTCCAAGCTCACCTCTACTACCCTAATTTCTTAAACCGATATAGTAAAGCTCTGGGCGATACAGGAGTAGTACGTATAGTAATGGACGAAAACATCAAATACCCGATGTACGGTCCTGAATATCAGAAACGCTCGCAATATTCTGCCGACATGATTCACGAGAAAGCAATGGAATGGCTGGACCAACAGGATACCAAACAGCCTTTCTTCGGCATATTTACCTACACTTTGCCTCACGCAGAACTGGTGCAACCGGAAGATTCGATCTTAAACGAGTATAAAGCAAAATTCGATCCGGATAAGGTTTACAAAGGAAGCAAAGGTTCAAGATACAATGCTATCACCCATACACACGCTCAATTTGCCGCCATGATTACCCGCCTGGACTATTATGTAGGGGAAGTTTTGAAGAAATTGAAAGAAAAAGGATTGGATGAAAACACATTAGTTATCTTCTCCAGCGACAACGGGCCTCACGAAGAAGGAGGAGCCGACCCTACTTTCTTCGGTAGAGACGGAAAATTGCGTGGACTGAAACGCCAATGCCACGAGGGAGGAATCCGCATTCCATTCATTGCCCGTTGGCCGGGACACGTACCGGCAGGCAAAGTCAATGACCACATCTGCGCTTTCTATGATTTAATGCCTACTTTCTGTGATGTGGCCGGCATCAAAAATTATGAAAAGAAATACCGTAATAAAGAAAAAGAAGTTGACTATTTCGACGGAATTTCTTTCGCACCGACCTTGCTTGGCAAGAAAAAACAGAAACAACATGACTTCCTGTATTGGGAATTTAACGAAACCAACCAGATAGCAGTGCGCATGGATGATTGGAAATTAATCGTTAAAAAAGGAAAGCCGTTCCTATATAACCTAAAGACAGATATTCACGAAGACAACGATGTAGCACTCCAACATCCGGATATCGTAGAAAAGTTGAAAAAAGTTATATTTGAACAACGCATACCTAACCCATATTTTTCTGTGACACTGCCTAAGCAGTAACCGGATCAACAAAACAAGAAAACAGTGAACACTGTATGGAGTAGATTCATTAAGTGTTCACTGTTTTCTTGTTTATACAGATTTAGACTTATACAAATAGTAAAAACAACCGCCAATTAGTCAAGTGGTTTCAATCCCATTTTCGCAGCTCTTTCCAACATAAAGGCATGAGCGGCCTCATATTCATTCGGGATAACTCCATCCAATATAGCATCTTTAATCGCACTTTTCAAAGCCCCGACTTCACGGCAAGGCTGCAAACCGAAGGTTTCCATGATTTCCTCCCCACTTACCGGAGGCTGAAAATTACGAATCCGGTCTTTCTCCTCCAAGTCTTTCAATTTCTGACGAACCAACTGGAAATTATTCAAGAAACGTTGCTTACGCTCCATATTCTTTGAAGTAATATCCGCTTCACACAGAGTCATCAAATCATCAATATCATCTCCCGCCTCAAAAAGCAGACGACGAACAGCCGAATCTGTCACCACGTCATCCGCAATCACGATTGGTCTCATGTGCAGACTAACCATTTTCTGTACATACTTCATCTTCTCATTCATCGGCAACTTCATCTTACGGAAAATATTCGGAACCATTTTTTCACCGATGAAATTATGGTTATGGAACGTCCAGCCAGCTTTTGGTTCCCAACGTTTAGTGGCAGGTTTGGCAATATCATGCAACAAGGCAGCCCAACGCAGCCAAAGATTATCCGTTTTCTTGCTGATATTATCAAGTACTTCCAACGTATGATAAAAGTTATCCTTATGCGAACGGCCATTCCGTGTTTCTACCCCCTGCAAAGCAGCCAGTTCGGGAAAGATTAACGACAACAACCCACTACGCTCCAAGTCAATAAAGCCCTTTGAAGGAACAGGCGAAAGAATTATCTTATTCAATTCATCTGCAATACGCTCACGGGATATGATGTTGATCCGTTCCCTATTACGGCAAAGCGATTCAAAAGTGTCATCATCAATGTAAAAATTCAGTTGCGTAGCGAAACGGATACAGCGCATCATACGTAACGGATCATCACTAAACGTAATATCCGGATCAAGAGGAGTACGAATCGTCTTCTCCTTCATATCTTCCATACCGCCGAACGGATCTACCAGTTCCCCAAAACGTGCTTTATTCAGGCAAACGGCAAGAGCATTAATCGTAAAATCACGACGGTTCTGATCATCTTCCAGTGTTCCGTCTTCCACGATAGGTTTTCGTGAATCCCGATGATATGACTCTTTGCGGGCTCCTACAAATTCTACTTCCGTGCCTTTATATTTTACTTGTGCCGTTCCGAAATTCTTGAAAACAGAGACATGAGCACCACGTCCCAGACGTTTTCCAAGTGCTTCTGCCATAGCAATTCCACTGCCTACAACTACTACATCTATATCTTTAGAGGGACGTTGCAGAAAAATATCGCGAACGTAACCACCTACCACATAGCACTCTAAGTCCAGTGCATCGGCAGTTTCGGCTATTTGTCCGAAGATTGGTTCGCTGAAATGCTGCTTCAATTCCTCTTGAGTCAACTCTATCATTCCTTTTAGTTATAAGTTTTGAGGGGGCAAAATTACAAAAATAAGGGATATATTTGTATTTTTGTCGCTAATAAAGTAAACGAAGGATGATGAACAATAAAATATATACAGTATGATAAAAAAACTGATTTACCTCTTTTGCGGCACATTAGTGCTGACAGCTTGCGGAAATAGCATTGAAAAAAAAGCGAACGAGAAACTGGTGATTGCTAAAGCCGCTTATGAACGTGGCGACTACGAAGAAGCAAAGTCTCAAATCGACAGTATCAAAATTTTGTATCCGAAAGCATTCGAAGCGCGTAAAGCCGGTCAGGAACTAATGCTGGATGTTGAGACGAAAGCACAACAAAAAACACTTGCGTATCTGGACAGTGCCCTGCAAGTAAAACAACAGGAATTTGATGCAATCAAAGACAAATTCACGCTGGAGAAAGATGCGGAGTACCAGCAAATAGGAAATTATCTGTGGCCTACCCAAACCGTTGAAAAGAATCTGCACCGTTCATATCTACGCTTTCAGGTAAATGAACAAGGTATCATGAGTATGACTTCTATTTATTGTGGCAGTAATAACATTCATCACGTCGGTGTCAAAGTAATTGCTCCTGACGGTAGTTTTGCAGAAACTCCTACATCCAAGGACAGTTATGAGACAGTCGATATGAACGAAAAGATAGAAAAAGCGGACTATAAACTCGGAGAAGACGGAAGCGTAATCGAATTTCTGAATCTCAATAAAGACAAGAATATCCGGATTGAATATCTCGGCGACCGTATTTACAAAACGACCATGAGCCCCACTGACCGTCAGGCAGCAGCAAATATCTACCAATTATCACAGATCCTTTCGGCAATGCAGCAAATCAAGAAAGAACAGGAAGCTGCGAATCTGAAAATCGAGTTCATCAATAAAAAGAAAGAACGGAAAGCACAGGAAACTGCAACAGAGCAATAGTCAACAGCCTATCATAAACTGTAATTCTAAAATAAGGAAGAGCCGGAGGATAATAAAAATCTCCGGCTCCTCCTTATTTCATTTTTAAGAACACATACTTAAAAATACCAGGCAAATCACTTCATTATATGTTTGCCGTAATTCCACCCTTTGAGATCATACAATACGGCATCCTTACGAATCCGTTCCTTAAAACTTACATAATCCCTTTTCTCCTGTGGAGTCCATCCGGCTTCCGCAACAGCCGCAAGACGAGGTAACATCAGATATTCAAGTACAGAAGAATCAACCACCCATTCAGTCCAAAAGTTAGCCTGCACACCGCTATAATAAGGTTGCAAGTCTGCCTCCACTCCCTTCATCGGCTGATAATTATAAACGGCTTCCACCGTCTCGGTACCATGTCCCTGCGACATAGGTTCCGTAGGGAGATCAGATTGCCTCCTGTTTATATAATAAGGAATTTGCGGGCTTAAAATTGTACTCATACCTTGTTTTGCTGCATTTTGAGCCGCAGCATCAGCCCCTATCCATGCCATAATGGTGATGTCATTACCTAGGAGCGCAGTATTTCCGTGGAGTACTTCATTCCAAAACACCAGTCGTCGTTGTTGGTTGGCAGGTTTCGTGGCCATATAATCTTTTAGTTGTTTATAGAAATAAATCTGTAAATCTCTAAAATTAGTAGAGCCCATTTCTTTTAGTAAGGACTGACACTCTTCGTTTTTCTGCCATTTATTAGTAGGACATTCATCACCGCCCAAGTGAATATAACGGAATGGAAACAGGTCGATAAGTTCATCAATTACATCCCTGGCAAATTGCATGGCTTGAGGATTAGCTACATTGATAACATCCGTCGAAATGCCTTGCCGTAGCCACACCTCATGCATATTTTCAGGATCACAAGCCAGAAACTCCGGATAAGCGGCAACAGCAGCCTGGGAATGTCCGGGGATATCTATTTCAGGAATAATCTCCACAAATTTAGTTTTGGCGTAAGCTACAATTTCTTTGATCGGACAAGGGTTCCTCAACTTCCAGAACATCTTCCTGCCGGTCGGTATTTCGTTCTTCGTATTCCAGTCGATGAGCTATACGATCGACATCTGCCGGGGACAACTCAAACCCCTAAACAACTGGGCCGATTACCTGTTCTATCTCTCGTTCTTCCCACAACTGGTAGCCGGCCCGATCGTCCGGGCCAAAGACTTCATTCCCCAGATCCGACAAAATCCGCTGCGGGTCACGCGCGAAATGTTCGGCATGGGCGTATTCCTGATCCTCATCGGCTTATTCAAAAAAGCCGTCATTTCGGACTATATCTCACTCAACTTCGTCGATCGTATCTTCGACGAGCCGCTGCTCTACTCCGGGTTCGAATGCCTGATGGGAATTTACGGCTACGCCCTGCAAATCTATTGCGACTTCTCGGGTTACTCGGATATGGCCATCGGCATCGCCCTGCTGCTGGGCTTCCGCTTTCCGAAGAACTTCGACGCCCCCTACAAATCGGCCACGATCACCGAATTCTGGCGCCGGTGGCACATCTCGCTCTCCACGTGGCTGCGCGATTATCTCTATATCTCGCTGGGCGGCAACCGCAAGGGGCGTATCCGCACCTATTTCAACCTGCTCGTCACCATGCTGCTCGGCGGTCTGTGGCACGGGGCGGCCGTGCGCTTCATCCTTTGGGGAGCGCTGCACGGCATAGCGCTGGCCCTGCACAAGCTCTGGCTGAGCGTCGTTCCCGGCTCCAAAGCCACAGGAGCCGAAATGCGGTGGTTCTGGCGTATTCCGGGCATTTTCTTCACCTTCAATCTGGTCTGCTTCGGATGGCTGATGTTCCGTGCCGAATCGATGAAAACCGTGCAGCTGATGCTCCACCAAATTTTCACGAACTTCAATCCTTCGGTCATCCCCCAGGTGCTCGAAGGTTATGCCGGCATCTTCCTGCTCGTCGGCATCGGCTACCTGCTGCACATGCTTCCCGACCGCTGCGACCGCTGGGCGCAACGATTCGTCACCTCCCTGCCGACGGTCGTACAGGTTCTCCTGGCCGCGTGCGTCATCTGGCTGGTGATGCAGGTCAAGTCGAGCGATATCCAGCCTTTCATCTACTTCCAATTCTAAACGACCTATGCACTCCTGCGACGAATCCCTGTTTCTGGCTCTCAATTTCGACGGCGGTCCCTGCCTGGACCGGATCATGACCCTCATCTCGGGCATGGCGATCTGGATTCCCTTTTACCTGCTGATACTCTGGCTGGTCTGCCGGCGCTACGGATGGCGCAACACGCTGCTTTTCCTCGCGGCGCTGGCTCTCGCCCTGGTGCTCTCGGACATGCTCTGCGGCATCTTCAAGCACTCGGGTCCCCTGAAACACCTTTGGGCCGATTTTCCTCCCCGCTGGCGCCCGATGTTCTCTCCGGCCCTCGAAGGACTCGACATTCCGGCCGACTCGCTCTTCGCCTGGCGGCATGCCGGGCTCCCCACACCGAACAGCCTCGTACACGTTCCCGCCGGAGCCGTCGCCGGGAAATACGGCACCGTATCCTCCCACGCCGCGACGATCGCGGCAGTCGTCGTAATGTCGGCTACGGGTTTTGAACATCGGAGCCAAAACAGTTTTCATCAAAGTCTGTCCACTCTTGAAGTCCTTACCGGCGATAGGCACATTCATCTTTTTAGAGAATTCCCACATAGCAGGAGTGTCTACGCATAAGTTAGGAGCCCCCATGATGAACGGAGCACCTTCTGCAATAGCAGCATAAGCGTAACACATACTTGGAGAAATAACATTCGTGTTGTTTTCTTTCATTGCTTTTTCCAAAGCGGCAAGTGACATGTGCTCGTCTGACAGAGGAATATAAATCTCTGTACTTGCAGCCCATAACACAGCAATACGTTCGCAATTGTTAGCAGCTTTGAAGTCACGGATATCCTTGCGCAACTGTTCTACCATTTCCCAACGGGTAGCAGCCTGTTTAATATGAGTACCGTTCAAGCGTTTTGCCCAATTATGATCAAAAGCAGCAGGCATCGGCTTGATAGCCTCCAATTCATCTTTCACTCCATTCAAGTCCTTTTCCTTCAAAACTTCGGCATACATAGCAGCTTCATAAGCGTTGTCGGGGAAAATGTCCCAGCCACCAAATACAATGTCGTTCAAATTAGCTAAAGGCACTATGTCTTTAATAAGTTTTTCCTCGTTGTTTTCCATGCGCATTGTTGCCATTTCTGCGATAGAACCTATTGGTTTTGCCAATCCCTTGCGAGAAGCCAGTGTTCCTGTAATCATAGTGGTAGCAACTGCGCCACCAACGCCTACCACCAACACGCCGAGACGGCCTGATGCCGGTTTAATTTCTTGTTCCATTTCTGTTGTTTTAGATAAATTAAAATTGCCTACAAAGTTAGGCTCTACTCTATACTCAAAGAAGTTCTAATAGTCGGATTAATTGTTCCATTTGATGTATTATCCTATTTACAAGCTCATATAGAGGGCAATACGCGAATCATATTCATCTATGCCGAATAGATTCAGAATAAATCATGGGAAGATAATATACCACAAAACTTCGGAATAAGATCAACGCAAAACCACACAAGCTTTTTTTCTTACAAATCAGGAGAGATGGTTTATGCCCTCTTAGTACACTTTGTCAAATCTTATAAATCTTCTTTTCGTTGCTCGTAGAGAAACACCCTTTTTCTCGTAGAGAATCGACCCGATCTCCGTAGAGTTTCGACCCGATCCTCTACGAGAAAAAAACCAATATATAACAATTTGAAGATCAACAATTTACAAAATACACATTTGTCTTCTTTTTTCATCACACATATCTATCGTTTTCTCATTTCCAAACAGCATTTATCATTCTTAAATAATTACACTCACAGCAAGAAAGAGAGAGATTATTTTGTATGGTACAACAACGCATACTCTTGCAAAATTGAAAAAGATGACAGAAAGTTTAACATGCTAAAACAGGGTTTTAACAAAACACTTTCCATTGAATGCTGTTGTATTAAACAATAAACGAACAAAATAGAGATATAAACCTAAACAACTTAATTATGGAATGGATTATAAATCAACTAAGAGAGCATCCCGAATTAGCTATCTTTCTGACGCTTTTCGCGGGATTCTGGATAGGCCGGCTAAAAATAGGCAAATTCTCCCTCGGAACAGTAACGAGTGTACTGTTAGTGGGTGTACTGGTTGGGCAATTGAATATCACGGTAGACGGTCCGATGAAAGCTGTATTCTTCCTGCTTTTTCTTTTTGCCGTAGGCTATAAAGTAGGACCACAATTCTTTCGCGGATTGAAGAAAGACGGTCTGCCGCAAGTGGGATTTGCCGTATTAATGTGTATCGTCAGCCTTGTATCTGCCTG
>OGXU01001594.1_pt1 | contig 10882 bp, 9 predicted proteins | sample 1576381 | NCBI WGS metagenome assembly OGXU01 (sample SAMEA3541544, study PRJEB24748) | human gut metagenome | biome: human gut; feature: human-associated habitat; material: faeces | place: China | collected 2012 | reverse complement strand
CTATTATATTTTTAGATGGTATTCCTTTACTTCCACCTCTAGCTGGAATTATTGCCAAGATTCTTTTATTTTTATACATATTTCTACTCCTTTTTTAAATATTTTTTAATTTCTTTTATTAAGTATATTAAATTTAAAGATTTCAATTGAATTATTGCCTGTTCTTGATACTCCTTTATGAAAAAATCAATTAAAAATAGAGCTATAAATTGAGTTATTAAAGTAGCAATAGCAGCTCCATTTATCCCATACTTAGGAATTAATAATATATTCAATATAATATTTAATATTAAGCTCACTAATGTTTTATAAAAACTTTTTTTTGTTATATTTTTTATTGTCATATGACTAGTTTGTAAAGACCCATTTGCTTTTATAAAAACTGAAAAAGCCAAAATCGAATATATTAAAATAGCTCCATCATATTGGCTACTATATACATATTTAAAAGTATATTTAACAACAATTATCGAAATTAATGTAATTATTAAATAAAATTGAGTTATTATGGTATTAGTTAATTTATAAAAGTTATAATATTTTTGGTAATCATTTCTATACAATTCTAAAAATTTAGGAAAAAGAGAATTTTGTATTGGTCCTATCAAGATTGCTAAAATATTTGATAATTGCATTCCTATTGTATATACTCCTACCTCTTCTACCCCTAAATAATGGTTTATCATTAATCTATCAGTCTGGGTATAAATTAAAAATGAAACAAAACTAAACCATAAATATTTGCTCTCATCTATAATTTTTACTATTAACTTAATATCTAATTTTACACTTTTATTTTCTAATTTTCCTAAATAAGAGCTATTATATTGATATTTTAAAATAATAACCCTTATTAAACTCCCAATACATCTTACAATTGCTATAAAGATTATTCCTTTATTTAAAATCATACAAATATATTGTAAAAAATATGAAATTATTTTTACAATATTATTGGATATAACTATTCTTTTAGCTTCTAATTTATATTCAAAAAAGTTTTCTATACCTGAAGTCGCTGTCATTAAAATATTATCTAAACACAAAAGTATCAATAAATAAAATAAAGTATTATCTATTTTATAAAAAAATTTATATATAATTGGAATAAAAAATAAAATAATAGCTATACTATTTTTAAAAAAATTAGTATTAAATACTAAAATATTAAAATTCTCTTTAGTATAATATTTTTTTAATACTCTACTATTTATTAACTCAAAAAAGATATTTGAAAATGCTACTAAAGATATTGCATAACTATATTGTCCAAACAAGGTAGCTCCATAATAGTTAGCTATTTTAACTCCTACAAAAAATTGTAATAATAATATAAATATTTTATCAAATATAAGCCATCCTATATTATTAATTATTTTTTTTATTCCATTATTCATTATTTTAAAATTTTTCCTTTCTATAAAAATTTATTCCTTTTCATAATATGGTCCATTGAACCAAATTTTTTTAATAATTTTGGATGTACTTCTGTTCCATAGAAATCTATTTCTTTACAATTATTTGTTAGTACAGCAGTTGAAAATAGAGTTACTCCTTTTTTAAAACTTATTTCTAACAACTTAAATATTTCTGCTGGAAAATTTTGTTCCAAAATATATATTTCATTAAAAACTTTTGAGTAATTTGTTTTTTCTCTAGGATGAGTTTTTATAATTAATTTTTCTTTTGGATATTTTAAAATAATTTTTGAATATAGTTCAATTTTCTCTTGTTCATTTAGTATTCCATCTTCTGAAAGTGGTTGAGTAAATAAAATTATATTTTTTTCTTTTATCTTCTCTAAAATTTCTCTATCAAAACCAAAAACTTCTAAAATTTCTTCTTGCTCTTCTTTTGTCTTTAATTTCCACAATTTTTTTAAATCTACAATTTCTACTTTATCCTTTATTGCTTCTGGAATTTGAGCTAATCCTGTTAAATATATTTTTTTTACATTTTTATCTCTTCCAAGTTTTGGCTTTGAAAAAAGTAAATTCTTTATCGTTCTCTTATATGTTTGCTTTGCATAATTCATCATCCCATCTTCTATCAAATAAAATTCATATCTTTTTAAAAAAAAATCAGCTCCTCGAATATGGTCAGCTCCATATACTTTTACATTTCTTGAGAGATTAAGCTTTTTTAATTTAAAATAATCAAAAAATAAATTTGCTATTCGTTTAAATATTTTTTTCTCCTTTAACAATAAAATTTTTTTTAATTTTTTATTACTACTAAAACTACTATCAAAAATAAAATATATATTTTTTAAATCATCTGAATTTAATAATAAGAAAATTAATAACATTCTTAAATTACTTACTAAAACTACTTTTTTCATTTTAAGTTTTATAAAATAGAATAGTATTCTATTTAGTACTCTCCTTTCAATAAAATATATTATATAATATACTTAATAAATTATAAGATAATATATTTATATAACTATTAAATATATTTGAATGTTGTGTCCTAAAAAACATCAATAATAAAATACAAGAATTTAAACATAAAAATAATAAGTATAATCTTTCAAATATCCTTTTCTTTATAAGAATTTTACTATTAACTAGAAATTGAATATATATAATTGAATAAAAAAATCTTTCATAAAAAACAGATAAATTTATTAATAAGAGTATTATTATTATTATTAATTTTAAATAATTATTTATTTTATTTTTTGTCATAATCTTTATACTTAGAAAAATTATACATAAACGAATGTAATAAAATAAATAATATCCTATTTTACCTACTATACTTTTATTTTCTAAAATTTCCACTCCAAAATGCCCATTTATATAAACAAGTAAATAATTTTTTATATCTAAAGGAATTTTTGGAAACTTTACTAAAATATTTACTAATATTTGATGATTAAAAAAGATTCCTATAAAGAATGCAATATAAATAAAAATATTTAAATTAATATTTTTATTTATTCGTAGTATATATTTAGATAATAGATATATACTAGCTGGTAATATCAAACTACTATGGATTAATAACGAAATTAATATATATATTATTGATTTTTTTTCATCAGTATAATAGTTTAAAATAATACCATAAGTTAAAACTGCTACTCCAGGATAAAATCTAAGTCCATGATATGCAGTTAACGGTATCATAAAAAAATATATTAAAAACAATAATACAAAATCCTTACTATTATAAATTTTTTCTTTAAATATCGTTAAATTAAAACTTTTAAATAAATAATAATAACAAATATAACAAGAAATAAAAGCTAACAAATTAATTGGGGTATTTATTTTTTTTATAAAAATTACTAAATATTCTAAATATAAGTCATTTTGTTGATTAAAAATTACTTTTAATTTTTTACTATTTTCCATTAATTCATAATATCTATACAAATCACTATTTTTATAAGGAATAAAATAATAAGCATTTATACTTAAAATTAAAGCTCCTATAAATGGAGAGATATTTTTTTTTAATATGCCTATAAAAAATAATGGAATTGAAATAAATATATTTATAAAAGTTGTTAATAATATTAAATAATTAAATTTTTTCTTACTTATTTCTCTGCTATTTATATTCATAATTTTTTATCCCTTTATTTATCCATTTTAAAATTTCTAAACTTTTTATTAAATTTTTCTTTCCAAATTTAAAAATAAAATACCATTTAAAAATAAAATAAGTATAAGGATAAGCTTCTTTAAGCCAAGCACCTTTATCTTTAAAAAATTTTTCATTATATCCTTTAAACCATGTCGAATCTTGATGATGTACCGTTGCTATAGTCTCTGGGTATTCATATACTTTTAATCTTTTATTTCTAGCACTTCTTAAAAATAATCCTTCTTCTCCACTTGAGTATATACTTCCCGCTCCAAAATTTAAATTAAACCATATATTATTTCTTTTTATAGCCACTTTCTTAAAAGTTATTCTTGTTGAAGTAAAATATTTATGTTTATTTGTTTTTTTTATTTTTTCTATTAAATATACTTTTTTACTAGTATCTTCATTATTTTTTCTACTTGTATTCGTATTGAATATAACTATATCTGCTTCTTTTATTTCTAAATATGCTTTTTTTATTTTTTCTTCATAGTCATTTTCATAAATAACATCATCATCACAAAGAATACCTATATCTCCTTCCATATTATTTAAAAGCTCATTTCTACTTTGTGATAAACCTCTTTGAGTTGTATAAATCATTCTTTGCTTTCTTCCATTCACAACTCTTTCTTCATATTTATTTTCATCACACTGATTAACAATTAAGATATCTGTAGTCAAATTCATTTTTTCAGTTATTGAAAAATCTTTTTGATACATACAAGATAACAATACTTCTATTTTCATCTTTACTCCCTATTTATGAATAATTTTTCTTATTTTATTTATAGTATTTTGAGATAAATTTCTTTTTAAAATCTCTATTATTTTTTTCTTTAATTTTTTTTTCAAAGAATAAGATTTCCTATATTTTTTTATTATTTCTTCTATTGATAAATCTGTTTTCAATAATTCTAAAATCACTTCTCTCAATTTTTTATTTTCAATATGTTTATTTGAACAAGATTGAGCTATTAAAATTTCGTCTAAAAAATGTTCTTTTAAAGCAAATTTTCCATGAATACTACTAAAAATTTCTTTACCTTTTTGAGTAGATAAAACAACAGCAGAAACTCCTTCTAAGTCTCCATCATATGTCTTTCCCCAAAAATCTCCTAATCTTATATCACAATAATTAAAATCAGCACGTATTTTACATTCATAACATGCTCTATTAAAAACATTATTATCAAAAAATATTTCATTAAATTCATTTTTTGATATATCACTAATCTTTATATTCTCTTTATAATAAAATTTATAACCATATTCATGCCAACCATGACATTTACTTCTAAATTCTATCTCATCAAATTTATCAACCTCACACATTCTTTTTTGAGATTCTAAATATTTTTTCCATAAATTTAAACTAGGACATCCATGGCAAAATAAATCTACAAATAAAAAATTATCTCTTACTTTTCTTTTTTCAGCATATTTAAATAAAGAAAAAATTTGACAAGGAGTTCCAAAAATAGCAAATTTCTCTTTAGAATTCTTTATTATTTCTTTCAAGGCTTCTACGGTATAACTCTGCATATATTTAGAGCCAAAAAATTGGTTTAAATTTATTTTATCACCTATAACTTTAGTTATTGCAATATCTTCTTCATAATCATATGTTACTCCAACTACTTTATATCCTTCTTCTATACACTTTTTCATTAGTTCATACGATACTCCACCTGAACTTGATTTTTTTAAAATATCTTTATTTTTATTTTTAGCTGAATATACTTTTATATTAATTTCTCTATTTTCTACTTTTTGAAACTTGATACATGTTTGTTTACAAATTCCACAACTAATACATTTTTTTTCATCTACTTTTGGTTGATAGAATCCCTCATCACTTAAGTATAATTTTATTGCTTCCTTAGGACAAACAGCTTCACAAATCCCACATGAAGTACATTTATCATGGTTTTTTTCTAATATATTATTCTTCATTTTTTCCCTCTATATCTTTAAAACAATCTAAAATATATTTTTTGGACTTTATTCTTTCCTCTTCTAATTTTATATTTACTTTATTCCAATCAATCTTTTCATATATTTTTTCATTTAAAAATAAATCTTTTTCTTTATAAAATCTATTTTTTATCCCTAAAATTTCTAATATTGATTCTATTCTACTTGATTGATTATGAGCAGCCCCATAATTTCTTTCAAAAATAAAAAAATCTTTATTAAAATTAATCGAAAAAAGCATTCCATGATAAGAGTCAGTATAAATTTTTTGAGCATTTTTTATTAAGTTTATAAACTCTAAAGGTCCTATATCATACGAAAATATATTTTTAAATTCATTTTTCATATTCTCATGTATATAGGGAATTGATATTATTTTAACATCTTCATTTCCTGTACAATATTTTATTTTTTTTATTGTTTCATCAGTTGGAGAATCTAAAAAATAAAAAACAACATACTTATCATTATACTCTCCATTACCTATACAACTCCATTCATTTTTATTTAATAATAATGTCGGGTCTAGCAACACTTCTACTTCTTTTCCTAATAATTCTTTTATTATTTTTTGACCCTCTATTTCTCTAATCGATAAATATTTTATCTCTTTCAAATTTTTAGTTATTATTTTTTTATTATAACTTGGTACTATACTTTTTCCAAAACTTGGTGCATAAGCCATACGCTTATTTCTAGGAAAAAACTTTAAATAATAAAATGGATCTATATATATAGCTGTTGAATTCCATATTTGATCACTACCACAAACAACTGCTAGTACATCTTTATTTTTCCCAAACTCAATCATTTCCTTTCTATTTAATTTTTCTACTTCTAAATACTTATTTGAAAAATTTAAAAACCTTTCCTTAGCTTCTACTGAAATATCTTTTTTCAAACTATTACTATATGTTAAAAAAGTTTTTTTAAATAAACTTGGCCTCCAAAATGTTCTTAAAAACATAACAAAAAGTTTTTCTAATCTAATATCTCTTCCTTTTACTAAACTATTAGAATATCCTAATACAATAGGATAATATCCTAATTTTTTATAAAATATTTTTGAAGCAAAAGTTTGCAAACTACTTCCATAATTATATCCAGTGTGTAATGTTACTATACCTATTTTTTTCATTATATGTCCTCACTTATATTTTCTTAATCCTCTATATATATAATTACTAAAATAATATATACTTTTTATCAAATTTAATTTTTCATATTTTCTATATATATTCCATGTCCACATCGCACTTTTTAATTTGTTGCTTGAGACACTTACTTTTCCTATCCTACAATATGAATCATCTTTTGTTATATCAGCTAAAGAATATTTTACTTTCTTCAAAATATCTAAAAAAAATGCAAAATCTTCATGTTTAATATTTTGAAATCTTATCTCTTCTAAAACCTCTTTTTTTACCATCATTGCCATAGTTTTAAATTGATTCTCTTTCAATAAAGTTTTATAATCAATTTTTTCACTAACTTTTATATTTTTGATTATTTCTCCTTTTAAATTACAAAAATAATAATTTCCATGTGATAATTCAAGATTATTTTTTATCATAAAATCAACTTGATTTTTTAATTTATCCTTTTTCCAAAAATCATCACTATCTAAAAGTGATATATATTTTCCATTAGCAGTTTCTAAGCCTACATTTCTAGTTATAGCTGGACCGCTATTTCTTTCGTTTCTTAAATACTTTATTCTTTCATCTGCTAAATATTTTTCAATTATTTGATAACTATTGTCTGTTGAACAATCATCAATTAATAATAATTCCCAGTTCTTATAAGTTTGATTTATCACTGATAAAATTGTTTCCTCTAAATATTCTTCTGAATTATAGACTGGTGTAATTATACTTACTAACGGTTCCATCAATATGCACCCTTCCTATATATAACATTCTTTATTGTCTTAACTGTTATTATCACATCTAGCCACAATGACCAGTTACGTATGTAATACAAATCCAAAGCTATTCTTGAGTCATAGTCCTCTACATCTGCCCTTCCATTAGCTTGCCACATTCCAGTTATCCCTGGTTTTACCATAAATATCTTTCTAGCATTCTCTTTTCCATAGTACATATCCACTTCCTTTTGTACTACTGGTCTAGGTCCTACAAAGGACATCTCTCCTTTTATCACATTTAAAAACTGTGGAAACTCATCTAATGAAGTTTTTCTTAAAAACTCCCCTACCTTCGTAATTCTTGGGTCATCTTTTAGTTTAAAAGTTCTATAGAACTCCTCTCTTATATTCTCATCTTTTTCTAATAGCTCTTGTAATCTCTCCTCTGCATCTACATACATGCTTCTAAACTTATACATTTTAAATGGTTTTACATCTTTACCTATTCTATTTTGAGTAAATATTGCCTTCCCACCATCTTTTTTTATCTTAGGAGCAAAGATTAAATAAAGTAGTCCTAATACTACACAACCTACACTACCAGCAAAGATATCAAAGCATCTTTTCAATATCTTATACCTTTTCTTATTCATTCCATTGTAAGTAGAAAGTACCATCATTCCATCATAGTCCTCTACTGTTGAGTTAAGTGTATATGTACCATTTAGTCTTGGAATAAATTTAATCTTATCTACTCTACCATCTAGCTTATTAATTATCTCTTCCATCTGCTCATTATCTGCTAGTGGTAAAGCTATAAGTACCTCATTTACCTTATTCTCATCTAGGATTTTATCCAAATCCTCATAGGTACCTATCACTCTATCTTTTTCTACATGTACCTCTTGGTTTACCCCTTCTATACTATTAGCTGAGATATACCCTAGTAGTTTATACATAGTAAAGGTATTATTATCTCTTATTATCCTTGTTATCTGATTAGCAGTATTTCCTATCCCTATTATCAACAAACTCTTCTCAAGATTTTTTCTAAATACTGTCCTTATAAATCTAATTATGAAAATATTAAAGAATGTAAAAGTAAGTCCTACAAAAAGGTGTACAGGAATAAATTTCATACCCCAGAAAGCCAAGTCATTAATAAGCATAATTATCAGGTACTCAGCATGAACTAATAGGAGTTTTCTCAATTCTTCCCATATTAGAATAGTTTTAAAAGAATACATATTTTTGGTTAAATTTAAAGCCAGATAAATAAAAAATGTATTATACATTATCCTATCTGGCACATCAAACAGTTCATTCACTACAAAATAGAAAATGAACTGCATTATTATCATTACAACTTTTACTACCTGTCTTTTCATAAAAAATTCTCTCCAATTCCTCATTTATCTGTTAAATATTTTTTTAAACAAATGAAAAGTACTGACACTTCTTACTCCTCATTACTTAAGACTTTCTATCCCTCTCTAAAGAGTGATAGCCCAATCTTTTTCATTTGAAGTTTTCACTATTACTAGTTAGGTTCGCATCAAAACCTATTTTAAATAGAATGATTAGTGTGAAACTTTAAAGAATTATGTAAATTATGTAAAAAAGTTAGATTAATACAGCGAAATCGAATGCTAAAAAACACAACTGTTTGAACGAAGTGAGTTTTGTGTTTTTAATGAGATAAGCATAATTAATCAACTTTTTGGAATATGAAATAATTCTTAAGTTTCACTTTTCTTTAGCTTTCTATTTAAAATTTCCACAAGCATCTTAGGAGCCCTATTCCCTCTCTTACCACTCCTAGTTATCTTCACTCTTCTCTCTTTTCCCTTAGAGTAAATCTCCTCTTGCACACTCTCTAGTTCCTCTATCTCTACCCTATCTCCAAGGCTTAGTATCTCATTACTCAAGCACTCATGTTGGTACTTTCTCACATCACTCTGTTTTCTATATACCTCTTTTAACTCCTCTACCAATTTTCTATGTCTTACACTGAGTGTTGATAGCCCCTCTCTTTTTCTTCTATTTATCTTCTCGATGAGCTCTCTTCTTCTTACCTCTAGTGAGTAAATTTTATCAGCTAGCTCTATCTCTTTAGACTCCCCATCTTTTTCATAGACAAGGTACTCCTTACCTATCTTTACTTTTATCTCTCCACTACCTACTCTTTTTCTATACTCTCCAGTTTTCTTATCTATCTCTCTAGGTGGCATACCTTTAAAAACTATCTGTGTATAGTACTTGAGTTTTCCACGAATATTTTTTCTAATAAGTCTACAATAGGCTATCTCACTTTTAAGAGCCTCTTTCTCGTAGTGGTTTTCCTCATCAATTAGAACTTTTAATCTAAGTCCTTTCCAATCTATATATCCATCTATATATCTAATCCCTGTTCCATTGGATTTTCCCTCTAGGGATTTAAAATCATCTTCCTGTTTAAAATGTACCTTCTGCCCACTTCCATACATCATCTTTTCAAAAGCTCTCCACACCTGTGAAGCTATCTTTTGAGCTGTAAAGGAATCTATATTCTGCTTAAAAAATTTCTGCATATCCTTTACTTCTTTATGAAAAGCATACTCTGTAAATCCACTCTCTTTTCTAATTGTTTCTAGCTTTTTATACAGTGGTTTTTTCTTCTCAGTATTAGCTATCTCATGAAGTAGCTCTCTATATACTCTTTGCTTTCTCATCTCATCATATTTTTTCATCATCTTTCTCAAAAGAGAGTTGTATATATCCCTACCTATCCTAAATCTTTTTTCAAGGACATCCTCTTGATACTTCTCTACTTTCAAAGGAAATTGAACTATATAGTTAGCCAAAAAAACTCCTCCTTTTTTGTAAAGGCAGGAACAACTCCCTGAAGCTGTTCATCCGCAAAAGAAGTAGCTTTTCCCTCATAAACCTTCAGGAAATCTTTCTCACCCAGCTTCCTTCTGTAAACCCTATAAACTTCAGTACCTAATACTTGACCCCAGGAGAGATCAATCCGACCGGAATCAAGTTGAAGTTTCAAGCCTTCCGGGTAATGAGAAGGAGACTTACTTATATAAACCGGATATTCACAGGCAGAAGCAGCCTCTTTCTTTCCGTTGACAGAGACAGCACGTACATGATACTTACCATCTGCCAGTTTGGGCAACATATATATAGTTTTTGTGGTTGTGCCTGATACTTCCCAACTTTTGCCTCCATCTTTCGAGAGTTCCATACGGACCTTTGACACCGATTGGGGCTTTGACAAATAAACCATGTTGCCGGCTTTTGCATAAACAACATCCTCAATCGTTGTGGGCACAGGAACAGGTTCTTTGGCTGTATATTCAATGGAATGTTCTCCGGCAGGTAGTTTCACTCCGGCTATATTCCCTTTGTAACACACTTCTTCAAATTGTGCATTTCCTCCGGTGTGATCGC
>OGXU01001591.1_pt1 | contig 10920 bp, 9 predicted proteins | sample 1576381 | NCBI WGS metagenome assembly OGXU01 (sample SAMEA3541544, study PRJEB24748) | human gut metagenome | biome: human gut; feature: human-associated habitat; material: faeces | place: China | collected 2012 | reverse complement strand
ACTTACAAAACCTTCCGCCACAAGGAACTTTACGATGGTGGCAAATATTGTCTTGAGTACATCCTTCAGCCGGCTGCTGCGGAAACGGTTGATGGTATTATGGTCAGGAGTCACATTGCCGGTAAGCCACATGAAGCGGATGTCATTGCGACAGAATTCTTCTATGCGACGGCTGGAATAGATATTACGCAGATAAGCATAGACCAGAATCTGAAGCATCATGCGAGGGTGGTATGCAGAACAGCCTTGGGGAGAATACCTGCGGTAAAGTTTTTCAAGGTTTATCTGTTCAATGATACGGTGAACAACCCGGACCGGATCGTTCTGGGGAATAAAATCGCCTAAACACGGAGGTAAAAGCAGATTATCGTTGGATGTATAACTTTTAAACATTATCTTTGGGATATCTTGACTTGATTCCCTAAGATACAAAAAATTAGGGAGACGGGCAAGTTCTGACTGAGCGAAGTTAGGACTTGCCCGATTTTTTTGCAAACACAAAAAAAGGCCGTCTCATTTTGAGACAGCCTCTTGTTGGTATATGGGAAGAATAGTTTTTCATTTCTTCAGTACCTTCTTTATCAACTCTATAAACTCTTTTCCGTATTTTTCTTTCTTATATTCGCCAATACCATTGATGTTGCCGAATGCTTCTATTGTTGTAGGTTGTTGGGTGGCGATCAGGTGCAAAGTCTTGTCGGATAAAACAATATAGGCAGGTATAGCTTGCTGGTCCGCCAGCTTTTTACGCAGTATACGTAACTCCTCGAACAAGTCCTTGTTTTCATTACCAAAAGTAACCGGAGTGGGAAAGAGTACCTCTTCCTTGGCTTTCTTTTTGCGTTTTTCCTTAGCAGGTACGAATTCTTCCCGTTTAATGACTACCAGCATGGCGGATTCTTTGCCGAACAATACTTTTTGCCCGCTTTCAGTTATTTTGAGGTGATTGTTCTCATTATAGGCTATTTCGAAATATCCTAGATTCAGCATTTGCAGCAGATAATCTTGCCAGTCGCGTGCGGGAATATCTCTTCCTGCGGCATATGTTTTCAGTTTGTCATAACCTTTGTCAATCAGTTCTTGGTTTGCTGACCCTTTCAATATGTCTATTAACATGTGAGTACCTATTTGTTGGTTAGTTCGGGCTATTGCACTCAAAGCTTTTTGTACAATGATTGTTCCGTCAAAGCGTTCGGGGGGATTACGGCACACATCACAGTTGCCACAATCATGGTCCATGGTTTCACCAAAATAGTTCAGCAGGATACGCCTCCGACAGATATCCGATTCAGCATATTGTTGCATCCGGTGTAATTTCTCTAAGTTAATTTCCTGCTGGCTGCTTTCTGTAGCGAATTTGGAAAGCATAACCAAGTCTCCCAGTGAATAGAACAGCAAAGTATCACTTTCCATACCATCACGCCCGGCACGTCCTATTTCTTGATAGAAACTTTCTATGCTTTTAGGAAGGTTATAATGAATAACCCAGCGTACATTGGATTTATCAATTCCCATCCCGAAAGCAATAGTGGCGCACACCACCTGTACACGATCATTTATGAAATCATTTTGTGCCTTATCACGCATATCGCTGCTTAATCCTGCATGATAAACGGTTGCACGGATACCTTGTTTCATCAGCATTGCGGCCACATTTTCTGTTTTGCTGCGGCTCATGCAATAAATGATACCACATTCATTTTTGTGTTTTTCTATGAATTCAAGAATAGTCCGCATCTTATCCTTTTGTTGGTAGCCTCTTTTAACTTCCAAACTCAGATTGGGCCGATCAAAGGAAGATATGAATATTTTAGGATCTTTCAAGGCCAATTGTTGTACAATGTCTTTTCGGGTTATTTTGTCAGCTGTAGCAGTCAATGCTACAATCGGTACTTTGGGAAACTGATTACGTAATACCTTTAATTGGGTATATTCAGGCCGGAAATCATGTCCCCATTGTGAGATGCAATGAGCTTCATCAATGGCAAATAAAGAAATTTGAATATCTTTCAGCAGGAAGTTTGTTTCTATAAGTAATCGTTCAGGTGAAATATAAAGCAATTTGATTTTTCCTTGAAGACATTCGCGACGTAGATTTATATTTTCTGTTTCATTATTGCTGCTGTTCAGTGCCCGTGCTGCAATTCCGTTTGCTTGTAAACTTTCCACCTGGTCTTTCATTAAAGAAATAAGGGGTGAAACGACAATGGCCGTACCTTCCATCAGTAAAGCCGGTAATTGATAACAGATGGATTTTCCTCCTCCTGTAGGCATTAATACCAAAGTATCCTTTTGAGCTAATATATTTTGAATAATATCTTGCTGTAAAGGACGGAAACTATCGTATCCAAAGTAGTTTTTTAGAGTTTGGAACATATCTGTTTGTTATTTTAAAATGTAATCGGTTACAAAGGTAGTAAAATCTTTAGATTTGGTAGGAATCTCTGCCTAATAATAGTAAATAAGATATACTTTTATTCATAATTCATTTGTTTTGAAATTATTGCTTAAAAGAGAGGTTGGTTATTGTAGATTGGACAAATAAACTTTTTTGCCACTTAAAAAACAAAGTGTTGTGATTATTTAAGAAATAAATTAAGCAAAAAAAGTTGCATATGAAAAAAACTTTTCCCACATTTGTCCAAAATTAGATATTTGCATTTATATAACTAACCAAACAACGAAAAATTAAAAGAAAAATTAACTGATGAGCGACGTGGAAAAAAAATCAGAAACCCAGGAAGCGGCTCCTAAGAAAAAACCGTATAACCTGAGAGAAAAGAAAGAGAAAAAGGCTGCTTACAGATCTCTGATTAGAGCAGAACTTGCCGATGAATTGTATGATAAGATTTTGAACATTGTAGTTGTTCAGAAAAAGTACAAAGACCCTAATTATTCAGCAAAAGACTTGGCGAAAGAATTAAAGACAAATACTCGTTATTTGTCAGCTGTAGTGAATTCCCGCTTCGGAATGAATTATTCTTGTTTGTTGAATGAATATCGTATTAAAGATGCTTTGCATCTTTTAGTTGATAAACGCTATATGGATAAGAATGTGGAAGAGATCAGTGCAATGGTAGGTTTTGCTAATCGCCAATCTTTTTATGCTGCGTTTTATAAGAATGTGGGTGAGACTCCTAATGGCTATCGTAAGAGAAATCAAGAAAAGAAATAAGAGCATAATTTGCTACATTATAATTAAGAAAAAGGAAAACAATTGTTTTCCTTTTTTTGTTTCGGCTCACGAATTATGTATCTATAAAAAACGTTAATTGTAGAAATGAAACAGGTTGGTTGCAATGAAGTAGATAAAAGCATGAATGAAATGGAGGAATTTGATTATACGGTTGAACAATTTGCCGACTTACAGTTACTTCGATATAAAGTGTATGGATTTGAAGAACTGAGTTTGAAACAAAAAAAGTTGATTTACTATTTGTCACAAGCTGCTTTGCAAGGCCGTGATATTTTGTTTGATCAGAATGGCAAATACAATTTGCTTATTCGTAAAATGTTGGAAACCGTATATACAGAGTATCAGGGAGATCGTACAGATGTGAATTTCGTCAATTTGGAAACTTATCTGAAACGCATATGGTTTTCTAACGGAATTCATCATCATTATGCTTCAAATAAGTTCGTACCAGGTTTCACTCCGGAATTTTTTAGGGATGCATTGAATAGTGTGGATGCATTGAAGTTACCTTTGGGTAAAGGGGAAACAGTGGAAGAACTTTGTGAAGAAGTCTTTCCGGTGATTTTTGATTCTGAAATGATGCCTAAACGTGTGAATCAGGCAGACGGGGAGGATTTGGTCCTGACTTCGGCTGCAAATTATTACGAAGGGGTAACCCAGAAAGAAGCGGAAGATTTTTATCATAATTTGAAGAATCCGGATGATATGATGCCGGTAATGTTTGGTATGAACAGCCGTTTAGTAAAGGAGGACGGAAAAGTACAAGAAAAGGTCTGGAGATCTGGAGGATTGTATGGGCAAGCCATTGATAAGATCATTTATTGGTTGGATAAGGCTCTTGGTGTGGCAGAAGATACACAACAAAAAATAGTTATCGAAAAATTAATTCGATTTTATAAGAATGGGGACTTGAAAGATTTTGATGAATATTCTATTGCGTGGGTGAAGGATTTGGATTCACGCGTGGATTTTGTTAACGGCTTTATTGAAAGTTATGGAGATCCGTTAGGACTGAAAGCTAGTTGGGAGTCCATTGTGAATTTTAAAGATCTGGAAGCAACCAAGCGCACGGAAATCATCAGCGCTAATGCTCAATGGTTTGAAGATCACTCACCTGTAGATCATCGGTTTAAAAAAAAGGAAGTGAAAGGTGTGTCGGCCAAGGTGATTACAGCCGCTATGCTGGGGGGGGATTTGTATCCTGCTACAGCGATTGGGATTAATCTCCCTAATTCCAACTGGATTCGTAGTGTGCATGGTTCTAAGTCTGTAACCATCGGAAATCTGACTGAAGCCTATAATAAAGCGGCTCATGGTAATGGATTTACAGATGAATTTGTTTGCGGTGCCGAAGAGAAAGAATGGATAAAGAAATATGCAGATCTTACAGGGGATTTACATACTGATTTGCATGAATGTTTGGGGCACGGTTCTGGTCAGTTGTTACCGGGAGTAGATCAGGATGCTTTGAAAGCGTATGGATCTACGATAGAAGAGGCACGTGCCGATTTATTCGGTTTGTACTATCTGCCGGATGACAAAATGGTAGAGTTGGGGCTTACACCGGATGGAGATGCCTTTAAAGCAGAATATTATACTTATATGATGAATGGTCTGATGACCCAGTTAGTCCGCATCGAGTTAGGTAATATGGTAGAGGAAGCACACATGCGTAACCGCCAGCTCATTGCGCGGTGGACATTTGAGAAAGGTGCTGCAGATAAGGTGGTTGAACTGGTTAAGAAGGATGGGAAAACGTATGTGAAGATAAACGATTATCAAAAATTGCGCACTCTGTTCGGACAGTTGCTGGCTGAGATACAACGCATTAAAAGTGAAGGAGATTTTGAGGCTGCCCGTAAATTGGTCGAAAAGTATGCGGTGAAAATAGATCCGGTTTTGCACGCCGAGATATTGGCACGTTATGAAAAACTTCATCTGGCTCCTTACAAAGGTTTTGTAAATCCTGTATATGAGGCCGTGACAGATAAGGATGGAAATATTATAGATGTAAAAGTATCTTATAATGAAGGTTACGCGGAGCAAATGTTACGTTATAGCAAAGAATTTGCGAATCTTCCTTATAGAAATGAATAAGAATAAATATGGATGTACACGAAACAATAAAGGACATAAAGGGGCAATTCCGTTTGTTTATGAATGGGGTGGTTTCCCAAAGTATGCGTGAGAAGGGATTAGACTATAAACTGAATTTTGGCATCGAACTTCCGCGTTTGAAAGAAATAGCTGCTCGTTATGAAAAAAATCATGAAGTGGCGCAAGCTTTATGGAAAGAAAATATCCGTGAATGTAAAATTCTGGCGGGAATGTTACAGCCGGTAGAAACATTTTATCCGGAAATAGCTGATATATGGGTAGAAGATATGCGCTATCCTGAAATAGCGGAACTGACTTGCATGAGTTTGTTCCAATATTTACCTTATGCTTCGGAGAAGGCTTTTGAATGGATGGCCGATGAGCGTGAATATTTTCAGTTATGTGGCTTTATGCTGATGGCAAGGCTGTTGATGAAGGGAAATCAGCTGACTGAGCGTTCGGAAGCTGAATTTTTGGATCAGGCAATGGTCACTTTACAAAGCGAGGGAGTGCTGCCCCGCAAAGCAGCTGCTACTGCTTTGAAGAAGTTTGCCGTTCAAAGCAAGGAAAATGGCAAAAAGGTGAATCGGTTGTTGGCTCCATTAACCAAATCAGATAAGGTAGAAATAGCTTCTTTGGCTGGAGAAATAAAATTAGAAACAGAATATTGGCATTAAACTTTCATGTTATCATAAAAAGGCTTAACTTTGACGGCGGAACTGAAATCTGTGATGGAAGAGAATGTGAAAGATAAGGTAAAGCAGATCTTGACAGAATATCTGCAGGTTAACGGGCATCGGAAGACACCTGAACGATATGCTATACTCGATACTATCTATTCCATTAAAGGTCATTTTGACATTGATACGCTTTATAATTATATGGCAAATGAAGGAAAATTCCGGGTAAGCCGGGCTACTCTTTATAATACCATCATTCTTTTTATCGATGCAAAATTAGTTATTAAACATCAGTTCGGCAATTCTTCCCAGTACGAGCGTGCGTACAACAATGAAACCCATCATCACATGATATGTACGGAATGTGGCAAAGTGACCGAATTTCAGGATGAGAATCTGAAACAAGCCATTGCCAATACGAAACTGAAGAAATTTCATGCCTCGCACTATTCCTTATATATCTATGGTGTATGCAGCAAGTGTACTTGGGCCAAGCGTAGGAAGAAAAAAGATAAGTAACATAAAACGAAGAAACATGAAAGTAGATGTCTTGTTAGGTTTGCAATGGGGTGATGAAGGCAAAGGAAAGGTTGTCGATGTTCTGACTCCCCGTTATGATGTGGTAGCTCGTTTCCAGGGAGGTCCGAATGCAGGTCATACACTGGAATTCGAAGGCCAGAAATATGTGCTCCGTTCCATCCCTTCCGGAATATTTCAAGGAAATAAAGTAAACATTATTGGTAATGGTGTGGTACTGGATCCGGCTTTGTTCAAGGCTGAGGCTGAAGCTTTGGAGGCTAGCGGACACCCCCTGAAAGAACGTTTGCACATTTCAAAGAAAGCTCATTTGATTTTGCCTACTCACCGCATTCTGGATGCTGCTTATGAAGCTGCTAAAGGAGATGCCAAAGTGGGAACTACCGGAAAAGGTATAGGTCCTACTTATACTGATAAAGTGAGTCGTAACGGTGTACGTGTAGGTGATATCCTTCATAATTTTGAAGAAGTGTATGGAAAGGCAAAGGCACGCCACGAACAGATCTTGAAAAGTTTGAATTATGAATATGATATAACCGAACTGGAAAAACAATGGTTGGAGGGTATCGAATACCTGAAACAGTTCCATTTGGTGGACAGTGAACACGAAATCAATAATCTTCTGAAGTCGGGTAAGAGTGTGCTTTGTGAAGGTGCGCAGGGAACGATGCTTGATGTTGATTTCGGTTCTTATCCTTTTGTCACTTCTTCAAATACTATTTGTGCCGGTGCTTGTACCGGTTTAGGTATCGGTCCTAATAAAATTGGTAATGTATACGGTATCATGAAAGCGTATTGTACCCGTGTGGGGGCAGGTCCTTTCCCTACCGAACTGTTTGATGAAACTGGTAAGAAAATCCGCGATTTAGGTCATGAATATGGTGCGGTGACAGGTCGTGAACGTCGTTGTGGCTGGATTGATCTTGTAGCTTTGAAGTATTCTATCATGGTAAACGGGGTGACTCAGTTAATTATGATGAAGAGCGATGTGTTGGATGATTTCGAAACCATCAAAGCATGTGTGGCTTATAAAGTAAATGGTGAGGAAATTGATTACTTCCCTTATGATATTAGCGAGGGGCTGGAACCTGTATATGCGGAGCTGCCCGGATGGAAGACTGATATGACCAAGATGACCAGTGAGGATGAATTCCCGGAAGAATTCAATGCGTATGTCACTTTCTTGGAAGAACAGCTGGAAACCCCGATCAAGATAGTTTCGGTAGGTCCTGATCGTGATCAGACTATTGAACGCTATACGGAAGAATAATAGAGAAGAATCTTATAAGATAAAAAAGAGATACTGTTTTCCTTTGGAGTCAGTTTCTCTTTTTTTTGTATACATCTATCTGTTTCTATGTATATTTGATAAAATTGTAACATCTATAATGATACCCATGTAAGATAATATATCTTTCGTCTGTATATCTTTCCGGTTACTATTTTAAGATGTGTGTGGAGCATCAATTGTGCATTATTGCGTATTATTGTGCCAAATCGCGTCATTCCGTCTGGGTTTCTTTCTATATTTGTCATCAATAAAAATATCGATATGGCATTACAAACAACCGGATTGGAATTTTTCTACTTGAGTGTGGATTTCTCCGAGAATGATAAAATATTGTTGGTGGAACAAGAGTTGGGCTACATTGCTTGTATTGCATTTATTGGCACGTATTTACCACAAAGGATGTCTTTGCTGTTGGAGAGAGGATAGGTGTCTGCTTTTTACTCGCAGATTGTCCGAAGGATGTACGGCCGATTATGTACAGCAAGTAGTGGATGCACTGTTGGAACGTGGATTTTTTAGTAAAGCCCAATACGAAAAAATTGGAATTCTTACTTCGGAAAGTATACAGGACCATTACTTTGAGGCGGTACAACAACGGAAGTGTGTAGAGGTGAGTACTGATTACTTGTTGATAGAGATTTCAAAATACAAGAATTTGTATGTGGATGGTAGTAACGTAGGCATTTCAACGGAAAATGTGGACATGAAAACATGAAGTTACAAAGTAAAGCAGAGCAAAAAAAAGAAAAGGACTCCTCTTCATTTTGTTCTCCAGAAAAGAAGAGGATTTTTGCGGAGAAAGAGACTTTTTCTTCTATTCCTGTAGATGGAAAATGCAGAAATACTTCCGGATCAGTTGAAGCTTTGCAGCAGTGAGGGATAGGAGATAAGATAGTAGGGTACTGTGATTATGGTGTGATAGGGCATCCAATATGGCAAATATTAGCTGATATGCGTATGTCAGTTGGAAGGCTATACCAACTGTTAGCCTTTATTGGGGCGCGCCTGCGAGTTTGACCGATTAGAATTTAGTAGATTGATAAATACTGTAATTGTGTAATAAAGAAAACGATTGATCGTTTTATGGTTCATATAAGTAGAAAATAAATAGAATATTAAATAGATAATAGCCTGATTTTTAGAGTGCTGATTATGCTAATGGTAGAGTATAAGTAGAAAGTGACTAAAAAAATATTCATAATATATTGTGTATCAAGTAAAAGGGGGAAATAATATAAGTATGGTGGACTTAATGAATAGACGACTGGGGAAAGCTTTCCAGGAAGCTGGGCGGCGCCATGCGGGTGGCCCTTCAGGGAACCTCGCTAAAGCCGGCGGGGGAAGGATGCCTGTCCATTGAGTTTACAGACGTCAATAACTATAGTATTATGAATCAGGAGAACCGCCTGGCAGAGCTTAAGGAGCTGGTGGAGGCTGATTACCACAGGACGATTGAATTTAAAGCCCATCTTCGGGAAACCTCGGTTCCCGTATCAACGGTTTATGTAAGCGACGAGGATTTGAAGGTAATTCACGACGTGATAGAGATCGAGGACTGACAGACACAGTGACACAGTCACATAATTTCATTTATTTATTTTTAGGAGGATAAACACCATGGCAAAACGTGGCGGTTTCCCGGGAGGAATGCCTGGGAATATGACAAATCTGATGAAGCAGGCGCAGAGAATGCAGCGCCAGATGGAGGAGACGACAAAGGAGCTGGAAGAGAAGGAGTACACAGCTTCCTCAGGCGGCGGAGCCGTGACAGTGACTGTTTCCGGAAAGAAGGAGGTTGTCTCCGTAAAGCTTTCTGAGGAGGTTGTGGACCCGGATGATATTGAGATGCTGGAGGATCTGATTGTGGCTGCCACAAACGAGGCGTTCCGCCAGATGGAGGATGCCAGCGCTCAGGCCATGGCGAAGCTTACAGGCGGCCTTGGCGGCCTGGGAGGCGGCTTAGGCGGAGGCTTCCCGTTCTAACATGGATTACTACAGCAGTCAGATAACAAAATTAATAGAGGAGCTGTCGAAGCTTCCCGGCATTGGAAATAAATCCGCCCAGAGACTGGCGTTTCATATCATCAATATGCCGGAGGAGCAGGTAGAGCGTCTTTCGTCGGCCATTACAAGCGCCAAGAAGAACGTGCGCTACTGCAGGGAATGCTTTACCCTGACGGACAAGGAACTCTGTCCTATCTGCGAAAGCCAGAAGAGAGATCACAGCGTCATTATGGTGGTGGAAAACACGAGAGATTTGGCCGCTTACGAGAAAACAGGCAAATACGACGGCGTTTACCACGTCCTGCACGGAGCGATTTCTCCCACGTCCTGCACGGAGCGATTTCTCCCATGCTTGGCATTGGGCCGGGAGATATCCGGCTGAAGGAGCTGATGGCCAGACTCCAGAGAGAAGAGGTGAAGGAGGTTATCATTGCCACCAATTCCAGCCTGGAAGGCGAAACCACAGCCATGTACATAAGCAAGCTGATTAAGCCTACGGGCATTAAGGTGACGAGAATTGCCAGCGGAGTGCCGGTAGGAGGAGATCTGGAGTACATTGACGAGGTGACGCTGCTTCGGGCGCTGGAAGGCAGAACGGAGCTGTAACAGGAAACGGTAGATAGAAAATCTTCATATAGAAAGGCCTGTCTGTCAGGCGTTAGGAGATGCAAAAGAGATGGATAAGTACGAGTTTAACATAAAGGTTGAACAGATTAAAAAGCTGGTAAATAAAGGCGATTACGAGACAGCTATGAAAATCGCCGATGGAATCGACTGGAGACGTGTCCGTAGCACCAGTCTGTTAGCGTCTATTTCCCAGGTGTATGAGAGAAATGAGGAGTATCAGGAGGCGAAGGATATCCTTCTTTTGGCCTTTGAGCGCGCTCCTATTGGAAAGGGGCTTCTGTTTAAGCTGACGGATCTGGCTCTGAGAGAGGGCAATGTGTCTGAGGCCGAGGCATACTACAGAGAATTCTGCGAGCTGTGCGGGGAGGATCCCAGACAGAATCTGCTTCGTTATCTGATTCTTGAGGCAAAACAGGCTCCGTTAGAGCAGCTGATTGTCTCTCTGGAGCGCTACTGCCAGGACGAGCTGGATGAAAAATGGTTTCTTA
>OGXU01001588.1_pt1 | contig 10926 bp, 7 predicted proteins | sample 1576381 | NCBI WGS metagenome assembly OGXU01 (sample SAMEA3541544, study PRJEB24748) | human gut metagenome | biome: human gut; feature: human-associated habitat; material: faeces | place: China | collected 2012 | reverse complement strand
GCTGATTGCGGATCATGTTCCGAGGAAATCGTGGAGGAAAGAGAGAAACACTGCAAGTCCTTCTACACCTTCTCCTATCATACCAATCTCTTCATAATGGAACCCATATTGGACACGGCTTACTTTGCGTGTTTTCTGTTTGTCGATATGCAAAACACCCTCATGAGTATCATTTACCTGGCTTCCTGTTATCGGCTGGATAAACATAAAACAGCACAGGCAATACACTGCCGTTCTGCAAAATTTTGTTTTCATGGTCTTTTCATTTGGTTTACGATACAAATGTAGAGAATTCAAAGAATAAACATTCGTAACATCATGTTCAATATAAGGAAGCATGTATTGTTTGAGCCCATAAAGCTTCGATTGTGCACATAATTTCTAATGGAATATACATTTGTACTAGAAAAACCGATAGAAAAAAGACTATCTTTGAGCGTTAAACAAGGAGTAGAATCAGATATGAAAAGGAGTACACTCAAAAATCTTATATCGGTAGCAGTTTGTTTATTATTCCTGCTTCATCCGACATTTGCGGAAGGAAAAATCCAATATAATAATGTCCGCTTCAAACAGCTAAGCATTACAGAAGGGCTTTCTCATAATACTGTCAATGCCATATCTCAGGACAGTAAGGGATTTATGTGGTTTGGCACCAGGAATGGATTATGCAGATATGATGGGTATAATATTACCCGGTACTTTCACGAAGAAGGGGATTCCACTACAATCAGCCATGATTTTATCACCAAACTATATAATGACCCCTGCCGGAATGTCCTCTGGATTTCTACGGAGCAAGGAATCTGCAAATACAATCCCCAGAATGAACAATTCACACGCTATCACATAGAGGGAAACAATAAGAACAGTGTCTTATTTCTGAACACGTCTGACAGCAGATTGCTGACCGGATGCAGTAACGGCATCTATCAATACGATAATGAAAAAAACAGCTTCACTCCTTTTATATTAAATGAAGGAAAAGGAGAAAATATTCGTGGACTGGTAGAAGACTCAAACAATGTTCTATGGATAAACAGTAACAAAGGGGTGAAACGCTATAATCTAAAGAAGGAACAATTTGAACCACTGCCTCTGAACATCCGTCCATTTTTGGAAACGTGCATTCAATTAGTTATGTTGCCTGGCAATCAGTTGTTATTCAATACACCTCAAGAGGTATTTGTGTACAATATCAATAATGATTCGCTGTATCCTCTGGCCGCGATCAAGGATATCAGACAATTCAGATGTGCAACAACTGATACTATGAACAACATCTGGCTGGGAACCGAAAATGGAATTTTCATTTATGACCAGACCTTTCGGTTAGTGACTCACTATCAGCAGTCGGAAAGTGACTTGAGCAATCTGAACGATTCTCCTATTTATAGCCTTTTTGAAGATTACAATCATAACATGTGGGTTGGAACCTATTTCGGTGGTGTGAATTATTTTATATATGCTTCGGATCAGTTCCGGATTTATCCTTATGGAAACTCTCCCAATCATCTGAGTGGTAAAGCTGTACGCCAGATCATCAATACTCCGGACAACGGGCTCTATATTGCTACCGAAGACGGAGGGCTTAACTACCTGAACAGCAATCGGGAAATAACGCGTTCCGAACGACTCCATGAACGGATGAATATAAAAGCCCGGAATATACATTCCTTGCTGATTGACAGTAAACAGAACCTATGGATCGGTCTGTTTCTTCGGGGAATGAACTATTATATGCCCAAAGAGAACAAAACGCTTTCTTTTAATGACGGAATGGGGAAAAACTCATCCGGGTTCTGCATCATAGAAGACGAAACCGGCAAAATCTGGTATGGAGGGCCGTCGGGACTATTTACCTTGAAGAAACAGAACGGCAGTTTCCAGTTGAAAAAAGTTTCTGCACTTCCTGTCTTTTGCATGCTTAACCTCAATGACAGCATTATCTGGACTGGAAACCGTCAAAATGGAATATACCAGATAAACAAACGAACAGAAGAACAGACACCTCTTCCACAATTCTCATCCAGTAAGTTGTATATGACTTATTTATATATGGACTCGCAGGGGAATATTTGGGCAGGAACGAACAATGACGGGCTTTTTGTTCTGAATAAAAAAGGCGAAAAATTGAAAAGTTATTCGAAGAAAGAATTGGGATCGAACGCTATAAAAGGTATAATAGAAGATGATCAGAACACTATATGGATAGGAACAGACAACGGATTATGTAATATTCAGCCGAAATCCGGATTAATCAGCCGGTATACCATAGCCGACGGACTGCCGACCAATCAGTTCAATTATTCCTCTGTCTGCAAGAAACCCGACGGCGAACTGTTCTTCGGAACAATTAATGGAATGATTTCTTTCTATCCTGAACAGGTGCGCCCTGTAGAACCTCATTTTAATATCGCTTTGACAGGAGTATGGAGCAATAACGATGTCGTATCTTCCAGCAATCCGGATGCGCTACTGCCCGCCTCTATCTCTGAAAGTGATGTGATGACGCTTACCCACGAACAGGCACAATCCATACGTATCGAATACTCAGGGCTTAATTATCAATACAAAGATAAAACGCAATATGCCATGAAGCTGGAAGGCATCGATAAAGAATGGCAGTTTGTAGGCAATCAGCATCAGGTACGTTTCTCTAATCTCCCGACCGGAGATTATACATTGAAGATTAAAGCAAGCAATGACGGAGTAAACTGGGATGAAAAAGGACAGAAAGAGTTGACTATCCATGTACTACCTCCGTGGTGGCTTTCTATATGGGCCTATCTGACCTACGTATGTATGGTTCTCTGCATCATCTATTTGGCATATAAATATACCAAAGCCAGGTTGATTCTTCTTATGAGACTGAAAACGGAACATGAGCAACGGGTTAATATGGAGAAGATGAATCAATCGAAAATAAACTTCTTTACGTACGTATCTCATGATCTGAAAACACCGTTGACTTTGATCCTGTCACCACTTCAGCGGCTCATCAAACAGAAACAAATCGATAATAATGATCGCGAGAAACTGGAAGTCATCTACCGCAATGCCAACAGAATGCATTATCTTATTGACGAACTGCTCACTTTCAGTAAAATCGAAATGCAGCAAATGGAAATTAACGTCAGAAAAGGAAACATCATGCATTTCCTGGAAGAGATTTCTCATATCTTCGATATTGTATCTAAGGAAAAGGAGATTGATTTCATTGTCAGTCTGGAAGAAACGGATGAAGAAGTCTGGTTCTCTCCATCCAAGCTGGAACGCATCATGTATAATCTGCTGTCGAATGCTTTCAAATACACCCAGCCGGGAGATTATGTGAAACTCAGTGCCAAGCTTCTCAAAAAAGATTCGGAAAATTTCATCGAAATATCAGTAAAAGACAGCGGCAGAGGGATTCCTAAAGAGATGAAAGATAAAATCTTTGACAGCTACTTCCAAGTAGAAAAAAAGGATCATAGAGAAGGCTTCGGATTGGGGTTATCTCTCACGAAGTCACTGATTCATATGCATAAGGGGGAGATTAAGGTTGAAAGCGAAGTCGGAAACGGATCGGAATTTATCGTCAGCCTGAATGTTTCAGAATCTGCCTATAGCTCTTCGGAGAAATCTTTGGAAAGTATCACGTCCGAAGAAATACAGAAATATAATCTGCGGATGAAAGAAACGATCGAACTGATTCCCGACCAGTTGATTTCTACCGAGCAAGATAACACCGACGTCAAAGAAAGTATCCTTATTGTAGAAGATAATAAAGAGATGAATGATTATCTGGCAGAGATATTTAGCAAAGATTATCAGGTATTTCGTGCTTACAATGGTGCTGAGGCTTGTAAGTTACTGAAGAAGCAACTGCCCGATCTGATAGTCAGCGATGTAATGATGCCCGTGATGGATGGTCTGGAATTAACGGCATACGTCAAACAGGATTTGAATAGCAGTCATATCCCGGTAATTCTGCTAACTGCTAAAACGGATGAATTGGATCATACTCAAGGGTACTTGAAAGGGGCGGATGCGTATATAACCAAGCCTTTTAATGCACAGAATCTGGAACTATTGGTTCAGAATATGCGTACTAACAGAAAGCAGAACATTGAGTATTTCAAGCGGATCGAGAAGCTGAACATTACACAAATAACGAACAATCCACGTGATGAAGTATTTATGAAAGAGTTAGTTGACCTGATTATGGCCAATATCAAAGACGAAGAGTTCGGAGTTACTGAAATTATTACTCATATGAAAGTGAGCCGAAGCCTGTTGCATACCAAGCTTAAATCATTGACCGGATGTTCTATCACCCAGTTCATGCGGACTATAAAGATGAAAGAAGCAAAGATTCATTTACAGAATGGCATGAATGTCTCGGAAGCTTCGTACGCCGTAGGAATGTCCGACCCTAACTATTTTACAAAATGTTTTAAGAAAGAGTTTAATATCACTCCTACTGAATTTATCAAACAACTGAATCTGTAAATTAAAAAACAAACTTATATCTAATGCTTATTAATATTTAATACATGAAAGTACATGTAAAATGAAAACATTTAGAATTATTGTATTGCTATTAGTTCTAGGAATTAATGCTACAGCACAAGAAAATCAAAATTTTGCTAAGATACTAGATACTTATGTAGGTACTTGGGTTTATCAGAAAAATGATACCGTATTTAAAATTAAATTTCAAAAAGGTCAACAGCTATGGACAAAAAAAACCGCAAATGGACTTTATGGAGGATATTATCTATCAGTCAATGGAAGAGTATTGGAAGATTATATGGGAGAACTTCCTACGTGTTGGGATGTATTAAAAGAGTGTCAGCCTAATAATTTGTTTATATGGGCTTACAGTCCTTATACTGATGAATTAGGAAGTTTAGGTATAATATTTTATGACCAACGTAAAAGACACTTTGGTGGTAAGGGGATTACAGGTGGATACATACAGTTATTGTCGCCTACTAAGATTCGCTGGAAACTGGATGAGGAAAAAGGAATTTGGAATGAGACAGAAGGTGATGAATCTATTAGTGACGCAGGAAGGAGACCAATTGGCTTTTCTGTCCCAGATGACGTTATTATGACGAAAGAATAAGTATTGCGTGGAATGTGTATTGCAGGAATTATATGCCCGACAATAATTTTTCACTAATAGTCATAGGTTATAATTAGATGTAACTAAAAATGCAAGTACATATAAAATGAAAACATTCAAATTTATCTTATTAGCATTAGTTGTTAGTAATACTATTACAGCACAGAAGAATGTACGTCCTACTAAGAATTTGGATTCTTATGAAGGTACTTGGATTTATCAAAAGAACGATATTATTTTCAAAATAAAGCTACAAAAAGGGCAAGAGGCATGGAGAAACGATCTAATTAACGGACTTTATGGAGGATATTATCTTTCTGTTAGAGGAGAGGTATTAGAGAACTATATGAGTGGATTCCCTGTATATTGGGATTTTTCAAAAGACCCTCGTCCTAATAACATGTATATTTGGGTTTCTAATCACTCACTTCGTTTAGATGATATCAATCCCAATTATGTTAGCGTTTGGTTTTATGACCAACGTAAAAGACATTTTGGTGGTAAGGGAATTACAGGTGGATACATACAGTTATTGTCACCTACTAAGATTCGCTGGAAACTGGATGAATTAACAGGTATTTGGAATGAGACAGAAGGTGATGAATCTATTAGTGATGCAGAAAGGAGACCAATTGGCTTTTCTGTCCCAGATGACGTTATTATGACGAAAGAATAGATGCTATTCACATATGCAGTTGGGCATAAGTAATGCTGGAGAAAGGGTGTTTCATTATGAAGTAATGTCATCATATACTTTGGTATTACTACTTCCATTATTATTAGGCTATATACAGCAGCAAACGTATATGTTTGCTGTCCCTTTCCATTGCTTCCATATGGTGTCTTTATCGTCTTATTATTTTCTGCAGCATAGGCTTTTCATCAAGGATTTTTTTTAGAAGGAAGCTTCCCGACAATTATCCAGGTTATCTTGGGAGAAGAATACTTCTACTTTGAAATTTATTGATTCTCATTTTCTGACCTAACTATAAATGATACAGAGAGATAAATGATAGTATAAATGCCACCAAAATAGCTCGACAACTTTTTTCTCAAAAGTTGAAAGTAGATAATTTATTGGATAAAGAGTTCCTATGCTAAATTTAGCTCCGGCTTGTGCAATAAATAATCCTTTGCAGTGCATAAATTAATTCGTCCGCCTATAGCCGGACGCAAGTTTGCCTATAGCCGACGTTGCGTTTGCCTATAGCCGGACGAAACGTTGTCTATAGGCGGACGAATTAATTTATGCACCTGCGGATATTATTTTTTATAAAGAAAATGTTTATTGTATTCGACAGCAATGATTGTAGTGGTTGGGAAGCAGATTCAGAAGCGAATCAGAAATGAACCATAATAAAGAGGAAATATCCAAATTCTAAGTGTTTTTTAATATGCAAACAGCTTAAATGGAAAAATCCCCGATAAAAAACGACTGGCAAATCAAAAGCCTCTATTTAATATATCCTAAAGATTTCAAGAAGACCACAGTAGCTGACATCGTTTTTTCAAAAAATTCTTCAAACTTAGCATTAAAGAAACCGTGCTTTTGTCCCGGATATAGCAATAAATCGCAACGTGACCCTACATGTTCCATTTTCTTCTTAAACTTTAGAGCCGTTTCAAGCAAAACAATATTATCCTCACTCCCTAAAAAAAATATAGCAGGAGGAGCATCTTTTTTTATATTATGTATAGGAGAAAAATCTCTATAATAATCTTTTACTCTGTCGAATCCGTACCCATGAGGTCCATTATCTATAACCGGATTAAAAAGGATCAAAGCTTTAGGAATTGATGACACATTAAGATCATCCTCCGGATTATTAATTTGATGACAAAAAGCTGTTGCAGCAGCCAAATGTCCACCTGCAGAGCCACCGCCTGCCAATATTTTATCAGGATCAACATGTATGGACATTGCATGCTGCTTTAAATAACGCATAGCTGATTTTGCATCCATTAAAGCTTCTTTAGGAGTAGTACCTGCATTCTTTTGGGTTCGATAATCAGCTAATACAACTGTTACTCCATACTTATTCAAATAACTGGCTTGTGATTCAAATTGTTTAGGAGAACCGGAATTCCAACCTCCACCAAAAAAGAAAATAACAGCCGGAGAACTCTGATTCGTTTGGTCCTTGGAATAATAAACATAGAGTTTACCTGTAGGATAGTGATTATATCTCAAAATCGTATCTGCACTTAAATCATTGTTATCTCTAATAAACAGGTTGCTACCTATTAATAGGTTTCCACTATTAATAAGAACTAAAGATAATGTTACAATAGCCTTTAATTCTATACACCGTATTAGTTTAATTCGCATTATTATACTTTTTATCATTTCATTCAAATTAACAGGTTTATTTATATCTGTCATTGGATAGCGAGATAACTTACCTCATCAATATCAAAGATAAAACATTTATCCTCCTGAATCCATTGTCCCATAGGATGAAGACCATTAGAAGTATCTACTTCAATCTGCACACTGTTTACAAATCACTTTTGTTTGGAAGGCATATGATCAAACGCCCGCATTTCGGTAGCTTGCCCTTCGTCTCCACACGCTTTCATCCATTTCTTTAGTTCTGCATCCAGCCGAATAATAATATTGGAGTATTTCGTATCTCCTGCCAAATTGTTCATGCAAAATGGATCATTCCGTACGTCGTACAATTCAATGGCAGGACGATGCTGATACTTGAATGTCATCGCCTTTGCATGGGCATCTGTCTCTGCAAGCTGTTTCCATTCTTTAAATAAAGGCGTAGCAGTCATCGCATTCTGAAAGGTTGCCTCCGGAGTAAGGTTAACAATATATCGATATCTTCCATCATAGGCTGAGCGTATCCCGTAGTACTCCGGACCTTTATTTATTCCCCTGCTAGTCTGAAGAGAGAAAGAATATTTCTTATGCTCCTTCTTCTTCCCTGTCAAAACAGATTTAAAGCTTTCACCATCTACTCTCGTCTGCGGTTTTCCTCCTGCTATATCGACAAAAGTAGGAACTATATCCACATATTCTACTAATGCATCACTGACACTCCCCGGTTTGACTACTCCCGGCCAGCGGACAATGCATGCCGAATGTACGCCTGCATCATAACAAGTCCATTTGGCAAAAGGCAGACTGTTTCCTTGTTCACTCAAATATACTACAACAGATTGATCAGCGACCTTTTCCTGTTCCAAAATAGAGAGTACGTTACCAAACTCCTGATCCATAAAGTTGACTTCTGCAAGATACTTAGTAAACTCCTGACGTGTTTGTGGAACATCTACATACATAGGTGCCAAAGTTAATTTATCCGGATCGAACTGTGAGACATCACCTTTATTCCAAGGGGTATGTGGCTGATTGGAAGCAACAAACAGGCAAAACGGCTGGCCTTTCCTTTTGCAATCAGCGATAAATTTCTGAATAGCTTCAAAATGTAATTCCCCCTTTTCACTAGGCACGTAGAGATCAAAGGGAAATACTGACTTTGGAGCAACATGCTTCTTTCCAATCAAAGCTACTTTATACCCCAATGGATGCAAATGATGCACAACGCTTAAAGTACCCTGATCAGCACAAGTATGGTTTGGATAAGCTCCGCTACCCACAGGCCATAAACCTGTATACAGATTATGGCGGGTAGGCGATGACATAGGAGCAGCTTGATAGGCTTGGGTGAAACGCACTCCCTGTGTGGCAAAATTATCTATATTGGGTGTTTTCGAATCCACACTTCCATAGCAACCTAAATCGTAATATGAACAATCATCGGCTATGAACAACACCAAATTAGGCTGCGTGATTTGCTGTGCAAAAGAGCAAGTTGTCGCACTTAATGCAACAGAAACACTCAAAAATAGTCTATTCATAATTTATTTCTCCTTTCATGGGAGTGCTTAATTTAAACATATATCTTTAGTATCCGGGATTTTGTTGTACTCCATCATTGCGAGAAACCTCTGCAAATGGTATCGGAAAATATTTCTTTCTTGCAGCCATAACTCCTTGCTTTTGTACATCCGCAGCCGGTCGTGATGGGATGAATGTATCCTTTATGTAGTCATACATCTGCGTGTTTTCATCATACTTCATACGAATAAGGTCGAACCAGCGTTTCTGTTCACCGGCAAATTCCAATCCCCGTTCCATGAATACCAGCCAGCGGAATTCTTGTTTGGTCAAGGTACGTCCGATATTATCGGGTCTGTCCGAACCTATATACTTCGGATAAGCACGTTCGGTTCCGTTCGCTTTGCGCGCACGTTCACGCACCATATCGATAGCCTGACAGGCTTCTGTGTACTTTCCAAGTTCGTTCAATGCTTCTGCTCTTATAAGATACATATCGGACAGACGCAGACGTGGCATATCGTTTTCATTGGTACGGTTATTGATACCTTGCGGATCAATAAATTTGCGGATATATCCCCAGTTCTCCTGTGAGTTTCCTCCGGCAGCAGGATATACGGTTACGATATTGCCCAATACTCCTGTATTATTGTTCTTTTGTTGAAAACGTCTCCAGAATGTAACCTCAATCCGGTAATCTTTAGAAATGAGTTTGGATTCATCAATGGATGCATCAACAGAGGGGTCACTGTATCCTAGATTACCCTGATCGTCCTGAAAATATTTGATAAACCATTTTTGTACCCTATGAGCTCCTGCTCCTTTTCCATAGGGATTTCCAGAAACCAATTTACCACCAACCTGCACACCTGCCGGATTAAATAAATGAGCAATATTAGAACCCAATGACTGATCTGCTAAAGCATCTTTGTCACGAAAGAAAGGTACTGAGAAGATATGTTCGGTTTGAGCTAATGACTCTTGCTCAATGTCCCATAAATTCTGATAATCATTGACAAACGTATATTGTTCGGAAGAAATCACCTCTTGGGCTTCTCTGGCTGCATCCTCCCATCTTCCGAGAGTCAAGTAGACTTCCGCCAAAAATGCATGAGCAGCTCCGTTAGTTACACGTCCGCTTGTGTACGCCGGATCTAAACGTTTCGGCAAACGGGGAGTATCATCATCGTTCAATCCGGCGGCATATTCAAAATCACTTATTATCTGTTCGTAAACTTTAGACGCGGGAGATTGTGGTACATATGCGTTTTCAATTCCGGTTACAGGCTCAATAACAATAGGAATACCATTAACACCACCATACAAGCGCATTAAGTCATAATGATAAAGTGCTCTCAGAAAGTAGGCTTCTGCAATGATCCGATTCTTATCATTTTCACTTTTGAAGGAAATAGAAGGAACACGTGCTATTACTTCATTAGCATTTTTAATGCCATTATATAGCTCTCCCCAAAAATTAACAACTGGAGCGGAACCAGCACTGTGTGTATTGTTGGAAACAGTGGCAGGTACAGCGTTTCCGGTAGAGAACATAGCGTCTTCATAGGTCGGAAGTATGATAGCCCAGTTTGTTTTATGATAAGCGAAAGCGTAAAGAGTGGAGTATACCCCGTTAATAGCCGCCAAGGCATGATCTTCCGTTTTGAAGAATCCGTCCTCTTTTTCTACACGGTCTACAATATCTACATCCAAACAGCTTGAAAGCAGCGCTGTTCCTATCAGTAAGGATAATATATATTTCTTCATATTTTCAGTATTTTGATGTTAAAAAGCTAGATTTATACCCATAGAATACGTACGGCTAGAAGGATAAGCAGCATAGTCAACATTAGGTGACATAGCGCCCGAAGTAATGCTGACTTCCGGATCGTAACCGCTATAATTAGTGATTGTAAAGACATTGGTACAATTTGCCATTTACAAAGAGCTTGGATTAAAG
>OGXU01001573.1_pt1 | contig 11017 bp, 4 predicted proteins | sample 1576381 | NCBI WGS metagenome assembly OGXU01 (sample SAMEA3541544, study PRJEB24748) | human gut metagenome | biome: human gut; feature: human-associated habitat; material: faeces | place: China | collected 2012 | reverse complement strand
TGCTCCTTTCGAGGAAGAAGGAACCGGTTATCCGGCATGACCATATAGGTGGCCCAGCTTGCGATAGGCGGTTTGGAGCAGACGGTGTTATTTTCCTTCTTGTCTAGTGAGACAAGGTCGATAATCATCCCCTCCGGGGTCTGGTAATCGAACATCGTATACATTTGTTCTTTGGCCAGTTCCGAGTTGAAGATGGCCAGTGCGACGGCGTGTTCCCAGCTGTCCCAAGCCCAAAAGGCGTCGAAATGTCCGGTTGCCGGTACGACACCTCCATGTTTCAGGTCACCGGCTGCATTTCTCCAGTTGGTGTTCAGTGTCATTAACGCTTTGACGGCCCAGTTCCTGTTGTCATCGGAGGCGAGATAGGGTGTAGGACGGTCCAATATGGCATTCAGATAACCTTCCCATCTTTTTTTGTTCTGTTTGAAATAGGTCTTTGCCCGACGAGTTTTCAGTAACTGATGATTGTTTAGCGCTTCGCTCACGGAAGAAGCTGGGGAGAAGGTCAGGAAGCTATAAAGGGTGACAGATTTGCCCGGACGAACATGCAGGGTCTGGGATTCTGCCCGATAGCTTCGTGCATCAGTTTGGGTAAGCCGGCAGATATCCGGCAACGAGAGCATAAACCAATGCTTCCCTTTCACCGCGTTTACACAGATTAATCCGTCCTTTTGTGAGAGCGAGGCATCTTTATAGCTTAAGGTACCGCTGAAAACAGTCTTGATTTCCCGGGGCATGTCACCGGTGTTGGTTATCCGGTATTCAATCATGGTTCCTCGGTTGCTTACGGCAATCTCTCGCATGAGCACTTCCCAGCTGGTCGCCTTAAGGCGCGAACGCAACATGCCCGGCAAGTATTCGTTGGTCGCAACATCCGTATAGGGGATAATGGAACCGTCGGCATTTGTCAGTGTCAGTTTCTCGAAACAATCCGATAGCCATTGTTGCTTTAGGTTCCGTTCGCCCATGAATGCGGGACCTCTGAAACCGCCTGCTTCGGACAGGACAGAGGGGGCGTTGAAGCCATATCCGTGCCAGTTGCCCAAGTCGGCAAATAAAAATCCTTCGGGGGTGACTTCATACCCTGCCTCAATGTTCAACAGGTTGATGAACTGTTCCTGCTTGAATGTGCGCGCACTTGTGTTAAGTTGATAGTGAATGCACAATATCAGAATGATGAAAAGTTTTTGTTTCATAAGGTTGAATGGTTATTGGCATTTAGATTTTACCGGAAACGCGTCTGCCTGTTCCAGGGAGTTGGTTCAGATCGTCTCCCAAGTCCTCTCGTACGGTTTGGGCATATTTTTCCAGTTCCTTTACTTGGTCAGGATACATGTCAATGACATTATATCTTTCGCCCGGGTCGCGGAGCAGATCGAACAGCTGTGTCTCTGTCAGCGGGTGGAATTCTTTCCATCTCCCCGGTAGTCCGTCTTTTCCGGGTAGGAAGCCTTCATAGGTACGGTGTTTGTGCGGAAATACCAGTTTAAATCGGCCGTCGGTGACGGCTTCGAGGTCATTATTTCTGTAATAGAAGTTGAAATGTGTGCGAGGGTTGGCTTGGGTATCGCCTAATAAAAGAGGCAGGATGCTGACCCCGTCTATCTTGTGCGAGGGTAACGGTGCATCGACTATGTCGGCAAACGTGGTCAGGAGGTCGATACCCGAAACCAGCTTGTTGCAAATGCTTCCGGCCGGTGTATGCTTGCCCCAACGAATGACGCAAGGCACCCGTTGACCACCGTCGAAACTGACGCCCTTGCCTTCGCGTAAACCGCCGGTGTTGCCGGCATGATTGCCGTAATTAAGCCACGGCCCATTGTCGGAGGTCACTATAACCAAGGTATTGTCGTCAAGCTTTTCTTTTTTTAGTTTCTCCAGTATCTGTCCGATACTCCAGTCCAACTCCATCATGACATCGCCATACAATCCAACCTCGCTTTTCCCTTTAAACTTGTCGGAAACGAACAGGGGTACGTGCGGCATAGGGTGGGCAAGATACAGGAAGAAGGGCTTTTTCTTATGTTTGTCGATGAACTGGACGGCTCTTTGGGTGAAGTTGGTCGTGAACTGTGTCTGGTCGGGATTCAGTTCGATGACTTCTTCCCCTTCAATTAGAGGCAGGTCGGGAAACTTCATGGTAGGATGGTGCGGCCACATGTCATTGGAGTATGGGATACCGTAATACTCGTCGAAACCATGTCGGAGCGGAAGGAACTGTTTGTGGTCTCCCAAGTGCCATTTGCCGAAAGCGGCACAAACATAACCCTTCTGTTTGAGCACCTCGGCAATGGTCATTTCGTCATCGTGGATGCCTTGGCGGTCACCGGGACTCGGGGCGCCGGCAAGGCCTATCCGGTTCGGATAGCAGCCTGTCAGCAAACCGGCACGAGACGCACCGCTGACGGCTTGGGGAGCATAGTAGCGTGTGAGTAGCATCCCTTCGTTTATCATCTTGTCGATGTGAGGCGTTTCGTACCCGATAGCACCGTTTGCCTTCAGGTCGCCATAACCCATATCGTCCATCAGGATGATGATGAAGTTGGTGTGCTTTTTTGCGAACATTTGCATGCCGCTTCCTATACCGATGAGCAGAGCCAAGGAAACACACATTCTTTTCTTAAAGTTTTTCACATTCGTTGGTTTGATTAGTGTTAAATAGGTGTAAGTATAATGTTTATATAGTACGTCTGTAATAGACAAACTGATTGCCTTTTGGTTTGTTGGTTAGTCTGCTTGTGCAGAAATCTAGTTCGTTACCGCACAGGTTCAGAATGTAACTTTCGTCCGTTCTCCTGTTGCACTGACTGCATATACCTGAGTAGATGAATCGACATTCCCTTCAACAGTGAACTTCTGGTGTGGAGATACAAACACCAGCTTCCCGCCGGTCTCTACTTCATAGGCGGCAACGTTCTGCCAGCCGGTCATGGTATACGTACGATAGTCGGTGCTACGTGTGGCGCTTCCTTTACTTACCGACAACTTTTCCTTGAATGCTTTTATGTTATCAGTCTGGTCGGTCAGCCGCCAGAATTCTACATCCGGTTTCGTGTACCCTTTGGCACTGATTTCAGTTTTGATGTCATCAATCATCTTTTGGGTGACAGTGAAAGTATCGGAACCGTCTTCTGTATTACCGGAGAAAGGTGTGAGGAATCCGGTATGTTCGAAGAAATCAAGCAGGTTCAGACCGGACACCCGGCAAAGAATGCGTATTTGCTCCATTTGGGCCTCTCCGTTCTTGGAAGTCACGTTTGACTTACGCATCTCTTCATAATAGTCTTTGAACCAGTCATCTTCTCCTAATACTTCGTTGAAATACAGATATAGTTGCCACAGTGGCACTAACTTAGTCAATACGGTACGTTGTGATCCCATAGCATAGTTGTGTGCACGTTTTTCTGCTCCATACCAAGTCATAGCACGTTCAAAATCGGATTGGAAAGCGGTGCCTGCGGGAGTCTGGATCTGGGTAAACAACCGGGAATTATTTCCCAATTGAAGTTGTACATATATAGATAGTAGGTTGTTGGTTACTTCCGTCATTCCGGTATAAAGTTGTTTACCCGGTCGGATTTGCAGTTCGTGTCCCAATTCATGCACCGGTCCCCAAGGGTCATTCTTCAATTTGTCTGGTGTGGTTGCTCCGGGAATATTTATCGACTTGGCATTATTCCAGAGAATGTGGTTGCCAAAAGCTCCCATTCCACCACCCGGGTCACTGCAATAATGATAGAACACACGGTTTTTCAGTGTGCGCCTGTATTTCTTCATTCCCGTAAACTCTTCGGAAAGTTCGACAAACTGGTCATAGATATCCATTAAGGCAAACGGATCGTTGCAGTTGTTCTTGAAATCATTGGCAGCAAAGGTGATTTGTACTCTTTTGCCTACTATGTCGAAAAAGTCGCAAACGGTATTGTTGATGATGTTGCTCCATTGTTCGCGGGTGTGCTTGGACGTGTCGAAATATCCGTTTACCGCTCCTGTGGCAAAGTGAATTTTCACGGGTGGTGTCGTTTCAGGATTTTCGTTGTGGTATGCTACATATACCAAGCCTTTATTTTCTGTTTTTATCTGGTTGAATCCCGGACGCAAGGCCACACTCATTCCGTTGTAATATCCCCATTGGTCTTCGAAATTGATAATTTTCAGGCTGACGGATTCCGAAGCTGGAATATCTCCGACAAAGACAGTTAAGGTCTCATTACGTTTTACATAAATTCCCGTGACATTTTCGTACAGACTGAAACCGTTGGTTTTGTTTTCGTTGGCCTGGATGACCGGAAGCATACGTGCCTTGAAGTCTTGAATACGGAATTCGCGGGGATAGGTACCTGCCAGCATGGCTTTGGCTATTGTTTCGTAAAACGGATTTCCACAGGCTTCAATCTCCGTTTCTGTGATTCCGTCTTTCAGTTCGGAACAGGTGGCGTCGGTAAATAAAGTCAGTGGGTTGAATTCCGGATTTACACGGCGGAAGAATTCCATTTCCGCACATCGTGCGTTGTCGTTAAAACCAGACTTCACCACAAACTTTACTTCCCGGATTTTCTTTTTCCCCTCGAAAAAAATAGTGACGGGCCATTCGGGAAACCCGAGATTTTTGTCGGCTACTTTTACAAAATCGGCTCCTGTGGCGTTTTCTTTTACATATACTTCAATCTTCCCCCAGGCACCGTTGCGGTTTCCCGGAGTGTAGACGCAATAATCCACCGTTTCGGTTCCGTTGAGCACATAGGTCAGCGTCAAATTATTCTCGCTTACTCTGCCGGATTGATAGAACGTTGACTTGTCGTTATCATACATCTTTTTCATATCAGTGGCGGATATTGCGTTCTGTCCGGTTGTGCCGGATGCTTTGATTACTGCAATCTGCAAATCTTCTTCTCCGGTGATTTCTTCGTCGTTCGAATATCCGGGACCTTCTGTTCCGGGAGTTCCTCCTTCCAACGGCTCGTCTCCATCGGAACACGCAAATAGAGGCGCGCATATTCCCAATAGCAAGATGCCGCACACTCTCGTCCAGTTTTTCCAGTTTCTTTTCATCCCTGAATTTGTTTTAATAGTTAGGTTGCAAACGAATGCGATGTTATGGCACCGCATTCGTTCCATTACTTTAGTTTAATATTTCTATCGCTTCAATTTTTATCTCCGAGATGATAACCCCTTCCAACGTATTCGCTTTTATCTCAACTAAAGTCCCGTCCTTCTTCCTGGCTTGTTTGATAGCCAGTTTCAAATGTTTGAAGGAACTCTTATCGGAAAGAGTCAGCGCTTCCGATTGCCACCATGCTTGTTCAGTCTGCGAATAAGGAAGATTGGATATTTCATCACTTACCGGAATCCATGTGATGCCGTCTGTGCTACCATAGAACCTTATTTTAGAGGGAGAGGACAAAGCACGTGTTGCTTCACGAAATGAAACATAGCTGAATTTCACTCCTTGATATGATTTTCCTAGATCGACATTGATAGAGATACCATATTCATCGGTTGCTTCTCTATTTTCTGTCTGAGCGGTATTCCAAGCTGATTGCCAGAAGTTGCTGTTTGCTCCGATGAGTTTGTCTATTAAATATCTATATCCAAGTGGATTAGTTCCCCAGCCATAATCCCAGTTATTTCCACTAAAACTTGCTGCTGTGAGATTGTCGGTGATATCTCTCCATTCTCTGCGTTGGTCTCTTTCGACGATAATGCTGATATAATACACATCGCTGCTCACCTCAAAGACTTCCTGGTCACATCTTGACATTACAATTGGCAAGAGATAATTTCCTATTTCCAGATTATTCAAATTTTGAGGGAATACTCTTAACTGGCCGGTAATGTCCCCGTCCGTGACATTGACCGGTGAAGACATTTGATAATTGGCAACCGGCAGCAGTGTATATGAAGTGTTATTTGCTGTATTATATCTGCCGACTTCCTGTTGCAACAATGTATTATTTTGTTCAAAGTACACACTGAAATCAAGTGTATTGTCGCCATAATTCAGATAGAAAGGATAAGAGAAGGTTAGTTCTCCTTCTTCCGGGTCAGGAGTGCTGCCTACCGGCATTGTGTAACTTTGTACCTTTTCAATGTCTGCGTCAAAGAGAATCTTCGGTACGGTCAGTTCCGGGCGTATAATCAACAAACTCTTTTCTTCGTTGACTTTTACAGAAGACGACAACTGCAGGGCTACTACATAGTCTTTTGATTTATAATCCAGGTCGGTCACTATATCAGCGATTTTCAATGTCAGTTCCATAGTCTTGTATTCATCAGAGGCGGCAAAGCTGATATCAGTAGGAGCAGTGAAATAATCGTTTGCCAACTGTACATAGGCAGTACCTTTCTCCGTGTTGTATGTTGCCAGCTCTTCAGCTGTCAGCGGAGTGATTGTGGCGCTTGCTGCTGTTTCTTTTTTATATCCGGCTTTGCATACTGAATAGCTCACTGTCTCGGATTCAATCAAGTTGGGCAGTTCCAGTGTGTGCACTCCACTGTCTCTGAAGTAAAGTATCGTATCGTAATTCGACAGATATTCGTCCATACTGTTGTCGCAGGAAGACACAGCTAGTGTAAGTCCTAATAACAATGTGGGTATATATGATTTCTTTTTCATAACTACATATAATTTGTTTCTGTTCTTATTCGGCTACCAGCCTTTGTTTTGTACAAGTAGCAAGTTCTTTCTGATTGCGTCTTGAGGAATGGGGTATAGATAGTATTTGGTTTCAAACAGACGTTCTTTTAATGGCGTGCGTTGCCAGAATTCTTCCGGAGTTTCTTGAGCACTCGGTGCAGGTGCTTCCACATTCATGCCATGCAGAAAACCCTTATCCACTTTGTCTGAAATCATCCAGGTACGGTTGTCAAAATAGCGAAGGTGTTCGCCGACAAATTCTACCCGGCGTTCGCGGCGGCACAAGTCAATCCATTTGTCGTAATCGGAGTTCTTTACTTCTGGATACGCATCCTTGATATGCGGTATTCCTACCCGGTCTCTGATTTCATCCCAATACTTGAAAGCGAGCGTTTCGTAATTGTCGGGAACTGTCACGGCACGTTTTTTACATTCCAATACAGCTTCGATAAAATTCATATATATTTCGGCAAGGCGGAATTGTGCGTAAACAGTTGCATTGTAAAGCAGGTTAATGTGATTATAGTCAGAATCGACATAACGTATCATTGTATATCCGGTCAGTGAGTAGTTGTGGCTGCTGTAACTGTTTCCGCCTTTTGCCATGGAGATAGCTTCCGTTTTATTCTTGTTGTAAATCCAGTAGCTGTTGCTCCAGAAAACACTCATGTAGAAACGGGGTTCGCGATCTTTGTACATATTCGGCCAGCCTTTTCCGTCAGCAGATTTGCAGAGAGCGGCACCTATCCCTTTCCATTCAGAATATGGATTTGCAAAATCGGAAATGCCTTCTTCCGTGTATCCGGAAGTTTTGTCAATAATCGGAGTACCGTCTTCTTTATAACCGGTGATAGGGAAACGACCGTTGCTCATAGCGTAAGCATCCACCTGCTCCTGGGTTGGTCCTACTCCAGAGTATCCACCCAGAGTTGAAGTGGAAGGCGTGGCACGACGTGCCCAATAATTACATGTATTGTAACGTCCATAGATTACTTCTTTATGCCAGGTCGCTCCTGAAATATTCAGTCCTTTCCAATTGGCATACGGGTTGGAGCCATCATCTTTCTTGTACAATTCATAATTGTCCTCGCTGATGAGACGGTATGCCGCATCGGCAGCGTCTTTCCATTTATTGTCGTCGGTGCTTTGCGGAAAAAGCCGTGTCCCGTCCTGATTGGACACGTCTTTGTAATATTCGCAACCATTGAATAAAGGACGTGCGTTGTAGAGCATCAGGCGGGATAAGAGCGCTTTGGCCGCTCCTTCAGTAGGCAGACCTTTGCGGTCGTCATATTCGTCCCAGTTGTTGTAAAGCAAGCCTTCCGAATCAATAACCTCATTCAGTTCTTCTTTGACGTAAGCCACACATTGGTCCCATGTGCTACGGGCACGCGCCATGTCGGCGGGAGCTTCAATCGTGGGGTCTGTAATCTCGTCTCCGATTAAAATAATCGGTCCGTAAGAACGCATCAACATGAAGTAATAATAAGCTCTTGCCCAGCGCACACTTGCTCTCCAGCTTTCTTTCTCGTCATTTTGCAGCTCGGGGTCTTTGCAACGATCGATGTTTGCCAGGAAAATGTTACATTCACGAATCCCTTTGTATAAGTCCGCATATTCTCCGGTGAAAGAACTGGCATTCCAAGTGCCGTGTATGATTTGCATACAGACGCTGCCTGCATAAGAAACGGAGCCTTCATCCGATGCGCCATACCACGGTTTTGCGGTGGAATATGTATTGTAATCGGGAATCCGGCTCATCGCATTGAGAAAATATTGCCGGGTAGTTCCCCGCTTTTCCCATATTTTATCGAAAGTCATCACTTCGTCTTCCTGTCTGTCAAGAAAATCTTCACATGAGGAGAAGATGCCTAATGAGGCACACAGTAGCAATAGGTATTTGAGTTTATTGAATTTCATAATAGTCTGTATTAAGTAAGGATTATAAAGTTACTTTAAAGCCGACAGATACGATTTTGTTAGGTGGATAGCCCGAACCGTCTCCTCTGCCTTTCTCCGGATCCCAAAGCTTAAATTTGCTGAACGTCAGTAGATTGGTTCCTGCCACATACACGCGCAGGTTCTTGATAAACGTCTGTTGCATCAGTTTCTTAGGGAATGTGTAGCCTACTTCTACATTTTTCAGTCGTAGGAATGAGCCGTCGCGCAGCCACCAGGTTGACCTGTGAGAGTTGTTCTTGTTTTCCGTGCCGGTATGCATACGTGGATAAATGGCTCGGGCATTCTGTTCGGGCGTGTTGGTTGATTTCCATACCTTGTCATACACATCTTTCTGAACAGCCATTTCTTCTGCACTGTTCGTGTTGAAAACAGAGGTGATGGAACGTCCTTCAATGTAGAAAGAGGTGCGGGCAATACCTTGAAAGAATACGTTGACATCGAATCCTTTCCATTGTGCCGTGGCGCCGAAGCCATATAATATTTCCGGAATATCCGTGTATCCGATAGCCACTTCGTCATAATCATCAACTACGCCGTCACCATTGACATCGCGGAATTTGATGTCGCCTACGCCATACGAGCCGTACATCTGCTGCGGGCTGCTGGCTATCTCTTCCTCACTGGTGAAGAGGCCTTCGGCGATAAGGCCATACATACGTGCACCACCTACACCGAAAGGTTTTCCTGTCCTGTTCTGATAGGGATAAATATATTCAGGTTCGTCTTTGTTCACCATTTTGTTGCGAGTATATGTGAAATTTCCACGTGCTGTGACAAATACATCTCCGATTTTCTGTTCGTATTCAATACTACCGTCGAATCCTTGATTCAGTGTTTTTCCGACATTTACATACGGTTGCGTGCCAACTCCCATGTATAAGGGCACGGTTCCGCGCTCAACAAAGATGCCTTCACGTTCTTCACGGAAGTAGTCCGCCTGCAACCGAATGCGGTCGAGCAGACGCATTTCAATACCGACATCTGTCTTATACGCTTTTTCCCAACTGGCGTTCAAGTTTTCAATTTCGCCGACGCGTAATCCGTTTCCGCCTTGATTGTTGGTTACTCCGTAAGTGAAATTACCGCCGGTAACGATAGTCGGCTGATATACCCAACGACGGCTTCCGCCTATATCGTCATTACCTACCAGACCGTAAGAAGCGCGAAGTTTCAGTGAATTTATTGATTTTGCTAATGGGGCAAACCATTTTTCGTTGGATACCATCCAACCGATAGCGCCTGCCGGGAAGAAGCCGAAGCGATGCCCGCGTGCAAAATTCTCCGAACCATTATAGCCGCAGTTGAATTCGGCAAAGTAGGTATCTTTATACGCATAAGTGGCACGAGCCGCCAACCCCTGGTTTTTGTAGACCAGCGCTTTGGTACGGTCGGCTGTCTGGGTGATTTTTTTTATCTTATGGTTGTAGAGCAGCAAACCACCGAGTCTGTGTTTTTCATTAAACAGTCGCGAGTAGTTCAAAGAACCTTCCAGGTAAGTGACCATGTTGCCATTGCTGCCGTCCGTTCCATTATACGCAAGCTGCTCGGTTCCTGTATGAATCGGATTGCCGAAGATTAGATTACCGTCTGAATCTCTGCCCGAAGCATGATAGTCGGTTGGTGTCTTGGTCCATGACTGTACACTAGTATTCCACGCATCCCAAGAGAATTTCACATTGGCTGTCAACCCTTTGGTTATCATACTTAAATCCTGTTTAATACCGATTAATGATTGTGCGGAATTCCAAGCTTGTTCTTTATAACCGGTATGTACCAACATGTTCCAAGGTGTAGTGTTGCTTCCCTTGTCAGAAGGTCCCGCAATGGTTCCGTCAGAATATTCAATGGGAAAAGCATTGGGCGAGACGGCAAATGCTCGGCTCCATATCGTGCCTTTCGCTGTGCCCGGCATAGTTGATTTCTCGTAGATATTAGCTAGGTTGACAGTAAGAGTAGTAGTTTTCGTCAGCGAGAAGTCCATGTTGGCGCGGAACGAAAACTTATTATAATGAAGGGAAGAGTCATAATCGTACAGATTCCCCGCGTCTTTGAAGATAGATGATTCGTTGTAGAAACTACCCGAAACGTAGTACTTGCAAATGTCGCCACCACCGGAAATATCGATACCTGCGCGCTGATTGAAAGCATTGTCTTTATACAAAGCATCCAGCCAGTCAACGTTCGGATAAAGGTCGGGGTCGGCATTCGTCCGGTATTTCTCTATTTCTTCGGGCGAATAATACTGCGCGCCGTAGGCTTCGTTATATAACTCTGCCCATTGTGCGGAATTTACGAATTCCGGCATTTTGGTCGGGGCGGTTATGCCGGCTTCCACACGTACATTGATACGGGGTTTTCCTTCCGTTCCTTTACGGGTGGTAATCAGGATAACGCCGTTTGCACCGCGTACACCATATA
>OGXU01001559.1_pt1 | contig 11078 bp, 6 predicted proteins | sample 1576381 | NCBI WGS metagenome assembly OGXU01 (sample SAMEA3541544, study PRJEB24748) | human gut metagenome | biome: human gut; feature: human-associated habitat; material: faeces | place: China | collected 2012 | reverse complement strand
CGCAAAGGTTCTTTACGTACTTTGTCTGCTTTTGCAGCGATTTTGATATGGGGTGGCACGGAGGGCATTCAGTACTTGTTTGGAGTCGGCGGGAAGCATACGTGCCCCGTTGAACTGGAAGCCGACTTTCAGATAATCCGTAATCTTGTAATCGTTACTTGCATTAATCGTCACTTTGCTGAATTTCTCATGTTCGATGTTGCCCTGTTCATACGAGTAACCTACGCCCAGATAGAAACTATGTTTGGGCGAAGCTCCCGTAATGCTTATATTATTGTTGGTGATAAAAGCTGTCTGGAAGATTTCATCCTGCCAGTCGGTATTTGCATTCCAGCCGGTGAAGTCGAACGGGGCGTCTTCCTGATTGGCGAGCTGCTCGCTGTATAACTCACGGAATTGCGATCCGTTTACCAGCTTCACCTTATCTACTACTTTCTTGAAGCCGAAGGAGGTGTTTATATTTACCAGTGTTTGTCCTTCTTTGGCTTTTTTGGTGGTGATGATAATCACACCGTTAGCGCCACGGACACCGAAGATCGCCAGTGAAGACGGGTCTTTCAGAATCTCCATGGATTCGATATCCTCCGGGTTGAGGAAGTTGATGTTATCGTTGAATAGTCCGTCAACGATATACAAAGGTTTATATCCGTTGATAGAGTTTGTACCGCGAATACGAATTTCCGGGTCGGAGCCGGCACGTCCGGAGTTTACGATTTGCACGCCGGCCACTTTTCCCTGTAAGGAAGAAAGCGGGTTCATGGCAGGTTTGTTGGCAAGTTCTTCTCCTTTGATGTTGGTGATAGAACCTGTCAGGTCCCTTTTCTTAGCACTACCATATCCGATAACTACCGTTTCGGCTAGCACTTGCGAATCTTCTTTCAGGGTGACGTTGATAACGGTCTGCGCACCGACCTTGACGCTCTGCGAGGTCATTCCCACATAGGAAAATGCCAGTACGTCGTCCGGGGTGACAGAGATTGAATACTTACCGTCCATGTCTGTAATGGTTCCGGTGGAAGTTCCTTGTACGAGCACCGATGCGCCTATTAGTGGTTCATTAGCAGCGTCTGTTACCGTACCCGTCACCGTCTTTGTTTGTGCAAAGGCAGATGCAGAGGTAAGCAATAAGCAAGTGAGCGCCACTATGCTCTTAAACCAAGTGGTTTTCTTCTGAAGATGTTGTAAAAGTCTAGTCCTCATTGCATTAAATTTTTCCATTTGTTACTATTTAGGTTGAAGTCTTTTTCTGCCGCTATTTGGCGAAAGTAACAAAGTGAACAAACGAAAGGCAAAAAAGATTTTGGAAAATACAGGAATGTCCGATTTTAACACAAAAGGAACCGATGTGAAATAGCAATAGTGACCTTAAAACATTTCTTCCGCTGTCTCTATGCAGTGGACGACATCTTCTTTGTTGCCGTTGAAAGGACCGGATTTCTCGATTTTCAGTGTCGACATCGCAGCGGCGAAACGCCCCGCCTCCTCAATGCCGGTTCCGGATACCCGTTGATACAGATAGCCGATTGTATATGTATCGCCGCAGCCTGTCGCGTCCACCACTTGCGCAGGCTTATAAGCCGGGATACGGAAAAAGTCCGTCCCGTTGAAAATAAGTGAGCCCATGCTTCCCAATGTAACTAACACTTCTTTTACTCCCCATTCATGCAACCGCCGGGCGGCTTCGTGAGGATCGGAAAGGCCGGTCAGCACTTCCATTTCGTGTTCGTTGACTTTCAGGAAATGGATATATCGTAAGGCTTCCCGCTTGTCGGTCCAGTCTGTCGGATATACATGAGTGTCACGTACTTCACGCAGGTAACCTTGTGAGTCTACTGCAATCAATCCTTTTAGGGAAAGCTCCTTGATTACTTCCAGTGAGAAGTCGTCGGCCAGCAGGGAGCCGAGGTGGTAAATCTCCGCGTCTATCTCACGGAGTTGGGAAGCGGTGAAAGGATCAGCTTTTGCCAGTACACGTTGGGTACGGTCATCGGGATTGGTCCCATAGATGTTCTCGAAATATACGGAATGCCGGCTGGGCAATGCAGTGACGTCAATGCCGACCTTACGCAGCTGTTTTACAACGTTCATTTCTGTTGCACCAACTGCCGTGACTAGTGTATAGTCGATATCATTGAAATGACGAATGGCGTGTGAACAGTAAAAAGCGGTTCCTCCCGGCATATAAACAGTGCTTTGAGGGGTAACTACTTTATCTAATGTGATGTGACCAATACAGCAAAGTTGATGTTTCTTCATATTGTAAGCAATTAAAAAGCCTCCAAGAACGTATCTTGAAGGCTTTCTAGTTTATTTTGGTGCGGATGATAGGACTCGAACCTACACGCCTCACGGCACCAGATCCTAAGTCTGGCGCGGCTACCAATTACGCCACATCCGCAGGTAGCTTTTTTGTTTAGCGGTGCAAAGATAGGAAGATTTTCTGATTTGACAAATTATTCGGCAATAAAGTTATTCGCTTAGTATCTCAAATGCCTTTTCTATCAGTGTATCTTTGTTCTCAAGTTGGTCTTCCTTAGACATATTGATAGCAACATCCGGTGCGATACCTTCTTCCAACGGCTGTTTGTTCTTATCGAAATGCGGGCTGGCGGAGAAGCGGATGCTCCAACCGTTCGGCAGTTCGGACGAGAACGGAAGACCGGAACCACCTCCGGTCCGGTCGCCCAACTGGATAATTTCTGTATCTTCTATGCTGCGCATCGCATTGACAAAATCGTTTGTTGCGCTGTAACAACGACGGTTGGTTAATATCACTACCTTTTTCTGCCACCGGATACTGTTGGACGGTTCCAGATAAATCGGTTCCATTTGGGAGAAATCATTATGTCCCGGCCCGGTCTTGTGCTGAATGTATCCGGTCAGCGTCTTTTGGTTGGTGAACCGGGCGGCGATACGGGTGGAGTTTGTCAAGTTTCCCCCTCCGTTGTCGCGTACATCAATGATTAATCCGTTGCAAGGTGACAGGTAGAGAAGAACCTCATCCAGATTACCGTTTCCTACCCCTGCACTGAAACTCTCATAACGGATATATCCTATATTATTGTCGAATATCTTATATTTCAGTCCGGCTGCTGTGTAGTAACCGCTGCTGGCACTGCCCAGATAGGTCTGGTAAAGAATGTCTTCCCGGTAGTTCCAATCATACCCCTGATACCACTCATCATAGAAAGAAGTGCGTTTGGCGGAAGAAAGATTGACGTGCCCGTCTTTCAGGGTATATAACATCTGACTCAGAAGGTCAAACAAATCATCGTTGGACATGGTCGGTACCACCAGTTTTCGGTATTTTTCGTGTACGGCATCCCAGTCAATGCCTTTTGCCTCCAGAAAACAATACTGTTCGTCAATGATCTTCCATAGTTGCTCGAAGTTGCCTACGGGATCATTGGCGTACTCTTCTTCCCTGATGCAACCGGTCAGCGCCGGCAGGCAGCAGATTAGTAAAAGTAATTGTATAATCTTATTTTTCATTCTTCTTATCTATCGCTCTTTGAAATTTCAACATTAAATCTTTCGTTCTCTTAGTAGGCCCTTACCGATGAAGGCAGAGGGGCTGTTCCTTTTTTATTTCGGATTCGGTATAGGTCTTTCACAAATCCTACCATGAATACATGAGAGTAGGTATGTGTTTTGATATTGTTTACTTTGTATTGTTGCAAATCAGCCAGATAGCTGAAACGCATCTTGGTATATCCTATCGGCAGGTCAATCGAGAGCATTTGCCGGAGGGAAGGCTGGTTGTGCAAAGAAGTGAATTTAATCACTCCGCCGGCATTGCCCAATGAGAAAATCTCGTAATAAGACTGCCCGTAGTGCGGCGAGAACAAAACTCCCATGACAGGAAGGTTCACTTGATAGCGCAACACCATTGGATAGCGTTTGATTTTGAGATGCCAGATGGCCATTCCTGAAGCGTCCAGATTGACGTATGCCCTTGCGGAAGCCGGATTGTTCGTGTTACGGAGATTGTAGACAAAGCCGCCGTTGGCGTCTATCAGTCCTCCGGCCAGTAATTTGAAGTTCTCCGTCAGGCGGAACTGGTAATGCAGGCCGTAATTCCAGTTGACTAATCCGGAGAATGTATTGTTGTTGTCGGCACGGTTATGCGTATAGCCGATATCTGCCTGAAAGAAATTCTGTACGGAAACATTGCCGTCGAACAACTTTGTCATACGGATTGTTTCGCGGGAAATGCGGAAGTCGATTCCCTTATATTCCTGTGGTGACAGGTAGGTGTCGAACACATTGGTAAAACCGATGCCGTACATGGTGGCACGTGTTACATAACGATGAGCCTGCAGGGAATCAATCTGTGCCTGTAATTTTGTGCAAAGGGCGAACAGGATGCATCCTGTCAGCCCCAAGTATATTAGTTTTTTCTTCATCAGAATAATTTCATCTGCCCGGTGATTTCATCAATAATGTCGCCTTCGCTCTTGCCGCTGTCCGGGTCCAGATTTTCCGGCTCCTCTTCAGGAACTTCCTGTTGTTCTTGTGAGGGTTCGGGGAAGCGAGTTGGTTCAAGCTCATTGATCGTCTCCACTGCATAAGTAGTGATACGTTTTCCCTTGGCTTTGAAACCTTTGACAGCAATGAATTCATCCGCATCGATATTCAACGGATCACGGAAATTGTCGTGTCCGCCAAATATGACTTCCAGACGAGGATAGTACTCGTCGGTCAGCAGGATCAGACGGTTGTTCTTATTTTCTCCCAAGTAGTTCTGTTTACGGTTAGAGGCCTCAAAACAGAAACGTTTCAGATACGGATAATTCTGTTGGTCGGCATCGTAAAGCGCGGCAGTCCATATCTTGTTAGGATCAAACTTCTCCACGATGCTTACATTATCTTCATAGTGGTTGCTCAAGTCGAAGTTGGTAGTATAGAAATCACCGTTGTTCAGAACAATCAATATGCTGTCGTCGCTTTGGAATTCACCCAGATATTCACCTCGTCCGTCATAGTTGAGGCGGAGTATGTCACGGTCAAACCATACTTTACGTCCACCGAGCGTGGAACCTCCTTTTTGTTTCAGGGATATCTTATGTACCGGCAAGCGGGTAAGAATCACGCCTCGTGCCTGACGTCCCTTGATGCTGACCTCACTGAAGTCATGCTCGAAAATGATACGGCGTACACGTGGATTCGGTTTCAGTGTCACCTTGATGATTTCGGCTTCTCCATTCGGGTTGGCGCTGAAATAGGTAATCCGTGATTCGGGAGTTCCCTGTGTGACATCATATTCGCGGTCGCGAACTACAGAGGTCACGGCGAAACGTTTTACGTATGTCGTTCCTTCTTTTCCGTCGCGGTAGGCTACATTGTAGATCGTACGTTTATCGTTCTTCTTGAATACATTGACATAAAGAACGTTTTTGCCGACGAATTTCTTGTCGGCAACAGGAGTAACGATATACTTACCGTCGCGGAAGAAGATAATGACATCATCGATATCCGAACAACATGCAACGAACTCGTCTTTTTTCAAGGCTGTTCCGATAAATCCTTCTTCGCGGTTGATGTAAAGTTTTTCGTTGGCTTCCACCACTTTGGCGGCTTCGATCGTGTCGAAGTTACGCAGTTCGGTACGACGAGGGAAGTTCTTGCCGTATTTGTTCTTCAACATCTGATACCAGTTGACGGTATAGTCGACGATGTGCGCCAGGTGGTCGTCAATTTCGGCAATATCCTCTTTCATCCGGGCAATGAGTTCGTCCGCTTTGTCCGAGTTGAACTTCAGGATACGTCCCATTTTGATTTCCATTAGTTTGAGGATATCCTCCTTGGTCACCTCACGGATAAAACTTGGATAGAACGGGGTCAGCCGTTCGTCGATGTGTTCGCAGGCAGCGTCCATATCTTTGGACTGCTCGAACTCTTTGTCTTTATAGATACGTTCTTCGATAAATATCTTTTCGAGGGAAGCGAAATGCAGTGCTTCCAGGATTTCCCCTTTCTTGATTTCCAGTTCCTGCTTCAGCAAATCCAGTGTGTTGTCTGCCGACTTTTTCAGGACTTTGCTGACGGTGAGGAAATGAGGTTTGCTGTCGTCAATTACGCAGCAGTTGGGAGAGATGCTCACTTCGCAGTCGGTGAAAGCGTATAGTGCATCAATCGTTTTGTCCGACGAAGTGCCGGGGGCGAGGTGTACCAGTATTTCTACGTTGGCAGCCGTATTGTCATCCACCTTGCGGATTTTGATTTTTCCCTTGTCAACAGCTTTCAGGATAGAGTCGATTACGGATGAAGTGGTTTTTCCGTAAGGGATTTCCGTGATAGCAAGCGTTTTGTTGTCCAGCTTGTTGATTTTCGCACGTACTTTTACGGCTCCGCCACGTTCGCCGTCGTTGTATTTGGCTACGTCGATAGAACCACCCGTCTGGAAATCGGGATATAGTTGGAACTCTTCTCCACGGAGGTAGTTGATAGAGGCATCGCAAAGTTCGTTGAAGTTGTGCGGCAGTATCTTGGAAGAAAGCCCGACGGCGATACCTTCCACTCCTTGCGCCAGCAATAACGGGAATTTCACAGGGAGAGTGACCGGTTCCTTGTTTCGTCCGTCATAAGACAATTTCCATTCGGTAGTCTTGGGATTGAAGACAACATCCAGTGCAAACTTGGAAAGGCGTGCCTCGATATAACGGGGGGCGGCAGCACCATCTCCCGTAAGGATATTACCCCAGTTACCCTGACAGTCGATTAGTAAATCTTTCTGTCCGAGTTGCACCAGAGCGTCACCGATAGAAGCGTCACCGTGAGGGTGGAACTGCATCGTGTGTCCCACAATATTTGCCACTTTGTTATATCGCCCGTCGTCCAGACGTTTCATAGAATGCAGGATACGGCGTTGCACAGGTTTCAAACCGTCGTTGATATGGGGTACGGCACGTTCCAGAATAACGTATGAGGCGTAGTCCAGAAACCAATTCTGATACATGCCTGTTAACTGGTGTTTTACGTTTTCGTCCCGTGCGTCCGCCGGTTTGTAGTCTGAATGTTCTTCCGGTATCTCGTTAATTTCGTCACTCATAAATCAATCTTCACTTTGCTTTTACAACAAATAATCTTCCTGAACATCAAAAAAGGGGATGTCCACGCAAAAATACGAAATAAATTCATATGAGGACGAAAAGAACTCACGTTTTTTATGATACTGACAGCTTCATTAATCTTTTAGCAGGCACCGGATTTGCTTTCTGAACATACAGGTTAATGGGATAAAGAGTCATATTCTTGATTTATTTGACCGGTTGGCGGAGTTGACTTTGTGTGTATTTAATTCTGCCGATAGACTTTTTTAGTAGAAATGTGTTCAAATCCTCCATAAAATGTGCTTATTTTGTTCATGTAGATCGAAAACCGTACTTTTTTACAATATTTGTGTGTATATAAATTATGCACCTCCTGTATTTTTGCTTATGTTTGAATTTATCTATTAATATATTGAGTTATATGAAACACCTTAAAAAACACATCTTGGTGATATTGTGTGCATTACAAGTACAATATTCTCTTGCATTGAATCTTCAAAAAGATTGGTTGATTGACGGATCATCCTATCAAGCCAAAGTGACAACTACCGATAAAGAATTGTGCCTTAGTAACGGGCTACTCTCACGTACATTCATATTATCTCCTAATGTCGCAACGATTGCATTTGACAATTTGATGAATGGCAATGCAGAGCTGCGTGCTATCCGTCCGGAAGCTGTATTGACCATTAATGGTATGGAATATCCGGTAGGAGGGCTTTATAAACAACCGGTTCAAAATTTTCTGAATAACGATTTTATTGAGGATATGATAAGTTGCGACACTGCATTCACGTATGTGAGCCATACAGTGGGAGAAACGATCGAACGTTTTCCCTATCGTCCCAAACAAGAATGGCTGTCGAACAAAAATCCATGGCCGGCTCCCGGCAAGCGGATTGTTTTTACATATAAAGCTGCCCCACGTGCACCGGAAATGATACGGAATGTGACGGTAAAAGTGATCTATGAGCTATATGATGGGGCTCCTATCCTGTCAAAACAGATAGAAGTTGAAAATCAAGGAAAATCTTCGATTGTTCTGAATTCTTTTAAATCTGAAATACTGGCTTTAACGGAAACAGCTCCCAAAGTGCACTATGGTGAACCGCATGAAATACGTATGTTGGCTCAGGAACCGGGTACTTACACTCGTAATTATCGGAAATCTCCTGCACAGACTGACGCGCCTCGTGAATATATAGATCGTTTTACACAGCTCTTTGTTGTGACTGATTATGCCATGGGAGGTGATATGGAAGCGATGAAAGACAATCCGGCAGTCCGTTGGGTGTTCGACCATCCGGAATATGAAGCTACCGGAATACGGTATTACGGACAGTACAAACCGGCGCGTTTAGAAGTATGCCCGCCTATTGGTCCTGATTATGAAATAACTCCGGGAATGACTTTCCGTTCATGCACAGCTTTTGAAATGCTGAGAGATGCCACTGATAATGAACGCCGCGGGTTAGCGGAATGCCGTTTTTGGAGAATGATGGCACCCTGGACTCAAGAGAATCCTATTTTTATGCACGTTCGCCGCTCGGATGAAGCTTCTGTTAAGGCCGCCATAGACCAATGTGCCGCTGTTGGTTTTGAAATGGTAATAATGACTTTTGGCAGCGGGTTTAATATAGAAAACAATTCTCCGGAATATATGGAAATGATGAAACGTCTGAATGCTTATGCTCACTCTAAAGGTATAGCACTCGGCGGATATTCGCTATTGGCAAGCAGAGGCGCCAAGACGGAAGATGCCGCTATCAGTAGAAAGACAGGAAAACCTGCTACAACACGGGAAGAGGGAAGCCGCTTTGGAAAATCTCCTTGTCTTGCTTCTTCATGGGGAGATACTTACTTTGGCAAGTTACGCTCATTCTTTACGCAGACGGGTATGGGGGTATTTGAGAATGACGGTTCTTATCCCGGAGATCCTTGTGCTTCGACACAACACAAACATCATCGCGGCTATTTGGATTCCCAATGGAAGCAATGGGAGGTAATACGGGACTTTTATCGTTGGTGTCGTGAACAGGGCATATATTTGAATGTTCCCGATTGGTATTTTCTCAATGGCTCCAACAAAACCCCAATGGGATATGTAGAAACAAACTGGTCGTTGCCCCGTGCATATCAGGAAATTATTGAACGCCAAAACATATATGATGGAACTTGGCAGAAAACTCCGACTATGGGCTTTATGTTTGTTCCTCTTACACAATATCATGGAGGCGGGGAAGCTGCGACTATTGAGCCTCTTTGCGAACATTTGGAGCATTACCAGATTCGTTTGCAGAATCTATTCGGGGCGGGAGTCCAGGCATGTTTTCGAGGTCCCCGACTGTATGATACGGAGGATACTCGCAAAATGGTAAGTCATTGGGTCGCTTTTTATAAGAAATATCGTCGTATTCTAGATTCTGATATTGTTCATTTACGTCGCCCTGATGGCAGAGACTGGGATGGTATCCTGCATGTTAATCCTGACATTCAACAGAAAGGCTTTCTGGCTGTGTATAACCCTCTTTTAACTGACATCGAACGCACTATTCGGGTACCATTATACTATACCGGTTTGCATGATAAAGTTCGGGTAAAAGAACAGGATGGCAAAGCCCGGACCTATACTGTTGACAGAGACTATTCTATTTCGTTGAAAATTAGAATACCCGCAAAAGGATTTAATTGGTATATCTTTGAATAAAGACATTTATAAATGATATGCATAACTTTTTAAAGATTCATTCTTTCATTATTTAACTCTGCCAATAACAGATTTACTTGACAACGTCTTATTTATATTGTATATTTGTAATCGACTATTGTCTTTTAGCTAAAAACCGGAATAAATGAAAAAAGAATTGCTTTTTGCTATCATAGAGGATCTTCTTGTACCTTGGAATGGTACTATAATTTGACGACATAGACGTTTGGTGTCTATGGAAATAGACTCACAAAAACGATTTGGGGAATAAAGGCTGTGGATTTATTATAAATTCGCAGCCTTTATTGTTGCATAATATTGATATATTCGCTTTGGAAGGGCGTGCGAAAGTTTATAATAAACTAGGGTGACGTTTATAATAAACGATTCATTTATTTATTAGAAAAGGTTTAATCGATTATGAATAAAGAGTAAACACTTTTTGATTTATTTGAAACGCATTCATTGAAATGTTTTAATTTCAACTATTAATGTGATAAACTATAATAACATATTCCGACTTTATATTTTTGAACAAAAAAGAGGAGGCTTATCTTCTTTTCTCGTTTCCCGTTTTGGCGAAGAAGTTCAGGAATAAGATAAATTAATACCCTCCCTGTCTTATTTATGAGATAAATCCCTATCTTTGTGGCACTTTTTACGAAAAAAGCAAATTCAAATTAATAGATATAGAAAAGAAAATGGCACAAGAAGACGTTTTTAAGAAACTAGTATCGCACTGTAAAGAGTACGGTTTCGTATTTCCTTCAAGCGATATCTACGACGGACTGGGCGCTGTGTATGACTACGGTCAAATGGGCGTTGAATTGAAGAATAATATCAAGAAATACTGGTGGGACAGCATGGTGCTGTTGCACGAAAACATTGTCGGGATCGACTCTGCCATATTTATGCATCCTACTATCTGGAAGGCTTCCGGACACGTTGACGCATTCAATGACCCATTGATTGACAACAAAGATTCCAAGAAACGCTATCGTGCCGACGTACTGATTGAAGATCAGTTGGCTAAATATGACGATAAAATCAATAAGGAAGTAGCGAAAGCTGCCAAAAGATTCGGAGAAAGCTTTGATGAGGCTCAATTCCGCTCTACCAACGGACGTGTGTTGGAACATCAGGCAAAACGTGATGCTCTTCATACCCGTTTCGCAAAAGCACTGAACGACAATAATCTGGAGGAACTTCGTCAGATTATTATTGATGAAGAAATCGTATGCCCGATTTCAGGAACTAAGAACTGGACAGAGGTTCGTCAATTCAATCTGATGTTCTCTACCGAAATGGGTTCTACTGCC
>OGXU01001536.1_pt1 | contig 11202 bp, 8 predicted proteins | sample 1576381 | NCBI WGS metagenome assembly OGXU01 (sample SAMEA3541544, study PRJEB24748) | human gut metagenome | biome: human gut; feature: human-associated habitat; material: faeces | place: China | collected 2012 | reverse complement strand
AATTTAAATCTTTAAAAAAACGTAGTATGAGTGTAATTTACAAAGTCATTACGCGCCCAACAGATCCGCGTGTTCCCAATTCTCCCAAGAGATATTATCCGCATCTGATCACTTTAGGTCAGTCTGTCAACCTGAAATATATTGCACAGAAAATGCAGGATCGTTCTTCGCTGTCTGTCGGTGATATCAAGAGTGTGATTCAAAATTTTGTGGAAAAGATGAAGGAGCAGCTGCTGGAAGGTAAGTCTGTGAATATTGAAGGTTTGGGTGTCTTTATGTTGACTGCTCGTTCGAAAGGTGCTGAACTGGCGAAGGATATTAATGCAAAAAGTGTAGAGAGTGTTCGTATCTTTTTTCAGGCGAATAAAGAGCTGCGCGTTACAAAGACTGCCACCCGTGCAGATGAGAAGTTGGATTTGATTAGCTTGGATGAATATCTGAAGAAGCTTAATATGACAATTTCTCCTAATGATCCTGAAAAACCGGATGATGGCGGAGAAGAAGGCGGAGGAAATGAAGGTGGCGGTAGCGGAGAAGCACCGGATCCTGCCGCATAATGAATTGTCAATTAACGATTGATGGTTAGGGTGTTTATTTAGTGTTTAATAAAAAAAGAAAAATGTCTATGAAAAAAACGTGGAGTATTATTTTGAAAGTGATTATTGCTGTTGCTGGTGCAATTGCCGGAGTGGTCGGTGTGCAGGCAGCAAACTTGTAATTGATTATCTTATAAATAGGTATATTTATGAATGAATAACAGGCGGGAAAAATCCCGCCTGTTTGTGTTTTAGATATAATTAGAGAATTATACTTCCTCGCATACTCTCATTTCCATTCCTTTATACACTACTACAATCTTATGCAACTGTGTGGTGCCAATTGCATTTTTCACTGTATCAGTATCAGCATAACGGTTTGTTTGGGCGATACCTTCCAATCGTAATTCTTCCACACGATTCTCTGAATCTTTGTATTTGGCATATTTCAACTCGATTATGTAGCTGTGTTTCATGTCGGGATAAATATCCAATAATGGAGATAGGAAGATGTCGGCATATCCCTCTTGTGTGTCTGCCTCCGAAATGGGACGGTAGAATCGGTTTTGTGCAGTCATGGCTAATGTGAAACCATGCACGAAAAATTCTCCCTTTTGTTTGTCACGCTGGGAGGCATAACTCTTCAGGCAATCGGCTATATAATCAAAATATGCTTTCCATGTACCTCGATAAGCGAGTGAACTGGATAATTCATTTTTTTCATAATTACTGAAGCTTAAGTTGGCTTCATTGTAAGTGTTCAATAGATAGGTGTAAAGCTGTTCGCGGACTACTTGATTAGGAATGGTGAGTTTGCACTTTCCTTCATGTGTACCATTAATAGTAAGCATACCAAAATAATAGAGTAGGCTGATGAAGTTGTCTGGATCAATAATACTGGCGGCTGGAAATCCTTTCTTCACTTCTCCAGTGATGTAGCCTTGGCTTATTAAGGTCTGTATGATGGAAGCATCGTGCGCAAACTCCTTATCTTTGCGGATGAGCATACGCAATTTCTCGTAGTCGATACGGATGTTGTCTTCTACCATGTCCTTCGGTACTTCACCGTATCGGATGTAGTTTTTGACGAAATAAAGCACCATGTTAGAATTGTACATAGTGGTTTGACCATAACATTCTTGTGCAAAGCAGTAATTATCATACCACGGTTTCATAATTTCTATCAATTCATCGATGGTATGGTTGAAATGCCCTGTATTAGAATAATAAGTTAACATTTCGCGAACTTCACTTTCTGTGAATCCCATCATTTCATTGAATTCTGATGAAAGGGAGTAATTAGTGCCGATATTGAAGCCGCTGGTCAAGTCATCCATTGTTACGGGACTGACACCTGTGATGAAACAACGTTTGATGCTGGAGTCGGTACCGGATTTTATTTTATTGAAGAAGGCACGTAAATAACCTTCTTTGTGTGTCTCATCAGTGTAACGGTTCATGCTGTCGACATCAGAGAGTATTGTATTGGTGAAATGGTCATATTCATCAATGAAGAGATAAATCTTTTGATTTACACGAGCGCATTCCGTAAACAGATATTCGAATTGGCTGACTGCCCCGTCTTTTTCGTTCATTTTTTCTTTGATTCCTTCGGGTAAATAGTCGGCATAAACATCGCAGAAATAGTCAAATACGATTTTGCAATGTTCGTCTAGACCTTTGCGGTAGCTGTGTAAATCTCCACTGATTCCTGAGAAATTTAATTTTATTACTAGATAGCTATTACGGTCTTTCGTAGGGTGCTTTCCGATATAAAGGTCGCCAAATAAAGCGTCAAACTTATCTTTGGTACGTATGTCATAATAATGTTGAAGCATATTCAAGGTCAGACTTTTTCCGAATCGACGCGGACGGATAAAAAAGAAGAAACGATCCGACTGCTCTATCAAAGGGATGAAAGCGGTTTTATCCACGTAATAATAATTGTCCAAACGAATGTCCTCGAAGTTCATCATACCATAAGGTAACAACTTCCTGTCTGATAATACATATTCCATAATTTATACCTTTTATATGAATATACTTTGAATAAGTGTAGACAAAGATACTTCCTTTCCGCTACTTTCCCAAACAAACGTTCTTTCTTTTTGGTTTCGTGCTATTTGTTATGAGTGCCGCTCCATATTTTAACAAAATAGAAATTATAATCAAACTCGTTGGCTGAATAGCGGATTTTATCTACCTTTGTACCTTAATTAAATGCGTCATTTTAAGCAAGAAAAAACATGATTCGAAAAATAATAAAGGCTCTTTGGATATTTCTGGCAGTCATTGTGTTGGCTATTGTTGTCATCTTTGTCTCTATCTCAAAGGGTTGGATTGGTTATATGCCTCCTGTAGAGGAACTTGAAAATCCGAGTTATAAATTTGCAACGGAGATTTTCTCTGAAGATGAAAAAGTGCTTGGCACGTGGTCTTACAGTAAGGAAAACCGGGTGTACACAGCTTACAAGGATTTGTCGCCTAGTATTATCAATGCTCTTATTGCAACGGAAGATGTTCGTTTTGTCGAACATTCAGGAATTGATGCCAAGGCATTGTTTCGTGCGTTTGTAAAACGTGGTTTGATGTTTCAGAAAAATGCAGGTGGAGGTAGCACCTTGTCGCAACAGCTTGCCAAACAGTTGTTTACAGAGAATGTGGCGAGAAATACACTGCAACGTCTTTTCCAGAAACCGATTGAATGGGTGATTGCGGTGAAGCTTGAACGTTACTACACCAAAGAGGAAATATTGAGTATGTATCTCAATAAATTTGATTTCCTGAATAATGCGGTTGGTATTAAAACTGCTGCGCATACCTATTTCGGCTGCGAACCGAAGGATTTGAAGATTGAAGAAGCGGCTACGCTGGTTGGTATGTGTAAGAATCCGTCGCTTTACAATCCGGTTCGTTTCAACGAACGTTCGCGTGACCGTCGTAATGTAGTGCTTGAGCAGATGCGTAAAGCTGGTTATATCACAGATGCAGAATGTGATTCTTTGCAGGCTCTTCCGCTGAAACTAAAATATAACCGCGTTGACCACAAAGAGGGATTGGCTACCTATTTCCGCGAATATCTCCGTGGTGTGATGACAGCACCGAAACCGGTAAAAAGTGATTATCGTGGTTGGCAAATGCAAAAATTCTACGAAGATTCTATCGCGTGGGAAACTAACCCGTTGTATGGTTGGTGTGCAAAAAATAAAAAGAAAGACGGTACGAATTATAACATCTATACAGATGGATTGAAGATTTATACGACGATCAATTCACGTATGCAGCAATATGCAGAGGATGCAGTAAAAGAGCATTTAGGTGATTATTTGCAACCTGTGTTTTTCAAAGAAAAAGAGGGAAGCAAAAATGCTCCATACGCAAGATCACTGCCGGAAAAACGAGTGGAGGAGTTGCTGACAAAAGCTATGAAGCAGACGGATCGTTATCGTCTTATGAAAGAGGCGGGAGCTTCGGAACAGCAGATTCGTAAAGCGTTCGATACCCCGGAAGAAATGACCGTCTTTTCCTGGAAAGGAGATAAAGATACAATTATGACACCGATGGATTCCATCCGTTACTACAAATCTTTCTTGCGGACAGGATTCATGTCGATGGATCCGGTAAGCGGGCATGTGAAGGCTTATGTAGGCGGACCGAATTATGTATATTTCCAGTATGATATGGCAATGGTGGGACGTCGTCAGGTAGGTTCTACTATCAAACCGTATTTGTATACATTAGCAATGGAAAATGGATTTTCTCCTTGCGACCAGACACGCCACGTAGAGCAAACGTTGATTGATGAGAATGGAACTCCTTGGACGCCTCGTAATGCAAATAATAAACGTTATGGGGAAATGGTGACTCTGAAGTGGGGATTGGCTAATTCTGACAACTGGATTTCTGCTTATTTGATGGGCAAACTGAATCCATATAATCTTGTACGTTTGATCCATAGTTTTGGGGTTCGTAATAAAGCAATCGACCCGGTGGTTTCGCTTTGTCTGGGACCTTGTGAAATTTCTGTGGGTGAGATGGTAAGTGCATATACAGCTTTTGCCAATAAAGGAATTCGTGTAGCTCCATTGTTTGTTACACGCATTGAAGATAGTGATGGTAATGTGCTTTCTACCTTTGCACCGCAAATGGAGGAGGTGATAAGTATTTCAAGTGCATATAAAATGCTGGTTATGTTGCGCGCTGTTATTAATGAAGGAACAGGTGGGCGTGTTCGTCGTTATGGAATTACCGCCGATATGGGCGGGAAAACAGGTACGACCAATGATAACTCTGATGCCTGGTTTATGGGATTCACTCCTTCATTGGTATCCGGTTGTTGGGTAGGAGGTGATGAACGTGACATTCACTTTGGTAGAATGACTTATGGTCAGGGAGCTGCCGCTGCTTTGCCTATTTGGGCATTGTATATGAAGAAAGTGTATGATGACCCGACTTTGGGATATGACCAGCAGGAGAAATTTAAACTCCCTGAAGGATTTGATCCGTGTGCCGGTTCGGAAACTCCGGACGGAGAGGTGATAGAAGAGGGGGGATTGGACGATCTTTTTAACTAAGTCTGAAATAAGTATTAACCCGTAGCGTTTGGGGCACTGAACTGTAGGTGTAATATCTTTAATATCTAATGTTTAATACCTAATACTTAATACTTATCTTTTAATGCATAGGTATATTGTTTGCATAGGGAGTAATTACAACAGGAAAGAGAATTTGACTTTTGCCAGACAGAAACTGACTGAATCGTTCTCTTCTATATGTTTTGCGCCCGAATTGGAAACTGAACCTTTATTTTTTAAGAATCCGGCTTTGTTTTCCAACCAAGTGGTTATGTTCTTTTCCGATAAGGATAGAATGATAGGCTCCTGTTATATGCAAAAACTCGGAAGTTGCCTGCTTGTATAATTGTTCAAAGTTCTTTTTCCGGGTATCATAAACAATAATTTTTTCCTGATCCGGAATCAACAGCCTGCCTGTTTTTATAGTCACGAGTCCACTGACTTCCTTCATGGAAAAAGGATTAGAAATACTCTGAATACCAGCCTGTGGTGTAAATTCGTATAGCTCCCCTTCCTGAGTGATAAAAAAAGTATTCTTATCCACTTCCTTTATATACCTCAATTCTACCTTCGTACGTATTTCCGGATGACCATAAACAAAAGTTCCCCGGTCGGTTAATATCCACTCATATCCATTCTTATCCTTATGCACAGAATATATTCTCTTTCCGTGCTCCGTACAGGAATGACAAGGCAGGTGTACAATTCCATCTTTTTCTCCCAATCTGTCTTCATCAAGCCTGAACAAATCTCCGGCTTGATTACTGAACCAAAGTAAACCATCCGCTTGCTTATATAATCGCGCTACCCGGCCATAATCAGCAAGATGTGAATATCCGGAAAAGACATTCAGGAAAGTTTCAGTCTGAGTATTAAACAAATAAAGTAAATTATTATAAGTAACACACCATATATTCCCTTTTTTGGCCTCTACAATCTGTTGAATACGATTGTATTCCAGGCGGGAATCATCTGTAGGATAAGATTTATAATTCTGAAATGTATAACCGTCAAACTTTTCTAATCCGTTCCAGGTAGACATCCAGATGTATCCTTTATCATCCTGTAAAAAATCCGTCACAGTATTCTGGGATAATCCATCTTTAGCCGAATAATAACGTACATGCATCAAGCTCTGGGCAGAAAGCATAAACGGATAAATAAAAGATATAAGTATAAGAAGCAATCTAAACATAACGAATCTTTGAGATAGACAAAGATAACGTATTTCCTGTAATAATGATAAAATTATTGTTGGATAAGTACTTATAATTCGTGATAGAGTTATACTATATGAAGAAAAACAAAGAGGGTAAAACTGTTTGTTTTGCCACCCTATTGGCAATACTTTGCCATCCCATTGGCAACACTTTGCCATTCTGTTGGCAACACCTTGCCAATAGGATGGCAGTACAAAGAAATACAGAGCTTAATCTAAAAAGTATGGCTACAGTATAAAGCAGGCTGGAGCACCGTTTCAGGAATTCATCGCTTTCCAGATAGGTCTCCCTCAAGAAGACCAATACCATTCATCAGTAAACCAACACCTTGGATACCGAATTATTTGCCTTCAAAATATATTGCCCTGCCGGAACAGAGAGTGATACATTGCGATGAACTTCCAGACTTTGTACCAAAGTACCGTTTATACCGTATATCTTGATATCTGTTGCTGTTTCAATACCACGTACAGAAATGGTGCCCTTCCCCCCTATTACACTAATATTGTTTTCCAAAGTAGTATTTTCAACACCAGTACCAATACTTCCTACTATAAATTCATCTGAAGCCTCACTCAATGCACCGTATTCATTAACAGACTGAACAGTAACTACATCATTCAAATTTGCCTCATAGTGGGTTTCAGTAGTAAATCCGGCTACTTTACCATTAATATTTATTACATAGCAGATAGCATATTCATCAGCAGTCCAACCGAATGTAGCAGTTCCTTCTATCCCACTAATAACAGGTTTGGCAGTTTGTTCTACCATTGGTAGTGGATTCCATACGCCGATAGTAGCATCACTTCCGTCACCACTCAGCACATTTTCTAATGTATACGAAGCAGCTTCTTCATCTGTAAGGAAGTTTTTTGCTTTACCACGAATCGTCTCACCATTGCTTTCGTACCAATAGTCTTCGATAGATGTTTCGCTCATTTTATATCCGTTCTTGTCCCATATATTGTACACAGCCCAAAGAGCAGGCACAGCACCCATTGTAGGATACCAAAGATAGCAAATTCTGACAAAACGAGATAACATGACATAATAAAATCTACGGTTTCACACGGCATTCCGTATCGATAAATACAGTTTTTGGCTCATTGTGCCAGGGACGTCCGAAATATACCTGTGTTTTATCTTCCTTACCAACGGGAGCAGTAATCTTTGTATTTTTGAATACATATCCCCAACGCGTACTTACTTGTGTAATATTACCCTGATTGTCCTTAAGATCAGTATAATGCGACGGAGCAACAATGTAACCTCCCGATTCACGTACAATATTCAGCGTACAATTATCAAAGTAGACATCGCCTCCTCCATAAATAAAATCGACTGCACCTTCAATCATAGTATTACGGAAATAGTTACGGTCATAATAGTGAGGTTGATTATTACCCGTATTCGTATTTCCTGTTTTCGGACTCAGGTATGTATCCTGATAAGAACGGATACGGCAGTTGTTGAAAGCTACACGATCTGCTTCCACATACAGGGACAATGCTTGCGGACCACGTGTTTCATTCCCTTCATATTTAGTCCACCACTCATTATCAATCGTCAGATTCTCCGCATAAAAGTCATTTGACTTAATTACCAGTGTGGCACCTTCTGCCACATTATACCAAGGTTGACTCTTGTCAGCAGCATTACTTCCTGCAATACGGTCTTGTGCGATCGTTACTTTATTTACATCTTCACCAATGAGATGCACAAACGGACGATCTACCACTATAATACGGCTGTCTTCCGAAGCAGATAGTTTGCCACTCTGATCTTCCCAGGTATATTTCCCGGTAGAGAATGTCCGGTTATTCAAATCATTATAATATCCGGCTTTTATAAAAATAAGCCAGGGTTTGTTATTAGTCACGGGCACAGCATCAATAGCTTCCTGAATCGTTTTATATTGACCTATTGCAGTAGAGGTTGGCATAACACTAACTTCCAGACTTTGATCTACTATCGCATTAAAAAGACGGGCTTCCGGTTTAATACGCTCCATCACAGTGAAACTACTGCTGACAGCTGGTGCTTTATTGCCGGAACGATCAGTCACATACCCTTCCGGAAGTTCCAAAGTATATGTGCTCGCATAAGCCAAATTTACATAGCGGAAAGAGACAGAAGAACTTCCATATTCCGGTTCGAGTGTAATCGTTTTACCGTTTCCAGTCAACGTAGCCTCTCCTGTACCAGCCTGGATACGTTCACTATAAGAAATCGTAATCTTACCACTGGCTGACACACCAGTAGCTTTATCTGCCGGAGCAATAGCTTTGATAGCAGGTGCCTCATGATCTTCCTCAACAACCGGAGTGCCAAATACATAAATATTACCCAAACCGGTTTCACTATGGTCGGTATAATTCAAACCACTTTCCGAATCGACTTTATCGAAGTTATATTCACCATTGTTATCATTAAGAACCTCATCACCTGTACCGGTAAAGCGAATGTATACCATTTCTTTATCAGCAACTTCCTCACCCGGCAATTCAAAATCAACACTTGTAGCCAGTCCGTTGACCAATTTATAAATCAACTCTTCGTTATTATTCGTAACAGGTTTATAAATAGTACCATCTGTAGAATAAAGCACCTTCCAGTTTACAGTTGCGGCATTCTTTGCAACCAAAGCTGCAGTGAAACGAACGGTTGTAAAGTTCCTGGTCGAAAACTGAATCTGCATTGCCACATCCGTACTGCGATATCCGTTCATATACAAACCATTGACCGAACTTATGACAGCTCCCTTGCGCATACGTACTACCGGAGTACCACTCGAATTACCGTTCAATGAACTTCCATCATTCACTTTCACAACAGAAGCAGTAGCATTACGTTCTAAGTCCCAGGTATAATCGGCAGCAAACGGATAATTCCCTTTGTTTGCCCAAATCTCTGCTTTATCGGAATTATAAGCGGCAATGAAATCCTGAATCTCATAATTTGCAATAAGTTCCGTATTTTGTTTTACCGTCACACTGCGCTCGGTTGTTGTAACACTGGAATTTTCAAAATCATCTTCCCAGTTCAAAAATCGTGCAATTGGAAGTTCGTTTGCTGTAGCAGTTACTATCACGCCTTCTTCATACTTCCCTTCAGTTGGTTCCGGGTTCAATGTAACAGAACCAATCTGCATTTCCAGATCGTTGATGCAACGGGTAGAAAATGTATAAGTGTTCACTTCCCGGAAAACAGCCTTCAATGAAGTATTACTTTTTACTACAAATGAATATGGATTTTCCGCCGACACTTCTTTACCACTATTATCCACCCAATTAACAAAATGAAAACCAAACTTTGGAAAAGCTGTCACAGTTACTTTCGTATCTTCATCCATCAAACTGCCTGCCGGCATCTGATTAACAGTGCCTGCACTCTCCGGTTCCATACTTGTTGCTACATTATATTGCGGAACTTCTACGGCTGTACCATTTACTGTACCTGTAACCATCACATTACTGAAACCTATCTCTTTATTATTTGCCAGGCTATATACACTGATAATCAATGATAGTTCTTCATCAGTTGCCGACATACTACCTAAATCATATGTACATTCAGTGGCATTTACAGAGGTTCCGGAACGATTCGGCTTGATAGTACCTGCCACCGTTTTTTTAGTCCCATCGGCGTACTTCAAATAAACATCCACCATACCACCTCCTGTGCCAAATACACCCATTTTGAAAGAAATCTGTCCCGGTTGAAAAGTCAATCCTTTAGCTGGTTTTATAGAGTAAATCAGATCATACCCATCTGTTGCCCCACTCATTTGAGCGCTTGGCTTATAAGTATTCATACTCAGATTTTCGTCAAGCCCTTTATACTCCTGTTGTTTGGAGAAGTTCATCTCTCCACCCAAAACAAAAGCAGTTGTACTAAAAGCATGTTCATTACTGACAACAGCCTGTGATGGTTCATTGACTCCACCGGACATTCCCCATGTCGCTGTAACTTTTTCGTTGTCAAAAGTCTGAGCTATAACCAATTGTGTAGAAAGCCCCAATATTCCAGCCAGACAGCCTTTTAATAAAAAATTCCTATTCATGATATATTATTTTATTATTCATAAAACTCATTTCATTTTTTGACGATACGTATTGTTTGCATCTGAGTTCCCGTAACTAACTTACAAAGATAAACTCCATCAGAAAATCCTCTCAGATCAATTTCGTGTGTGTGAATTCCGGTTTCCTGATTCTTACTATAGTTCAGCATAGCACGTCCTCCTATACTGTATAAAGTAATATCCACCAAGCCTGACTCGGAAAGTTCGTAATGCAAAGTTGTTCGGTCAGCAGTTATCGCCGGAGTACAATAAGCTTTCTTCATACTGTCTACAGTTCTTATAGAGGTAATCTCTCCTTCTGTTACAACTCCTTTCACTGTGACGCCATAAAGACAAATTGATTTCCGATTGGATTTACTGCTATACCAGGGATATACACGTAAATAAAGTGTTTCTTCTCCTTGAAGTTCTATAATCTCTTTCAGAGAAATGGGATACATAGTATTGGATACATTAGAGGGACGGTTACTTATCAGTGTATACTCGCCAAATCCCGGATCCTTAGAACACATTACCCGGAAACACATACCATTGCCACCGGAACCACCGGCATACAGTCCGATAGAGTCGATATTGAAAGTCGTACCTGCATTGGCAGTTACAGAAAATTCAATATAACGGCTATAGTTCACATCGATTTCATTCTCCGGCCAGTCATCACCTTCAATAATGTTTCGCTGTGTTTTTGTCTCCGGATCTACCAATCCATCTATCCAGGTAGTCGGATTACCTCTTCCCGGTTCTTCTTGTCCCAGTCTGTCGGCATCACTTCGTTCTGCATCGGC
>OGXU01001528.1_pt1 | contig 11234 bp, 5 predicted proteins | sample 1576381 | NCBI WGS metagenome assembly OGXU01 (sample SAMEA3541544, study PRJEB24748) | human gut metagenome | biome: human gut; feature: human-associated habitat; material: faeces | place: China | collected 2012 | reverse complement strand
GAATAAAGAAAATCGGTTATGAAAAAGATATTGCGTTGCCCTCCCGCCCGCGGCGGCGGGACCCCCCCTCCGGCCGTGGCGCCCTGTGGACCTGATCGCACAGTTTGTATCCGCAAAGCCGTAGTCCAATTGTGCTGTACAGTCAAGGACGTGCCGCGGGTCAAAAAGTTTTTTCAGAAAAAACGGAGAAAACGCTTGACGGAAGGAGGGCATTTCGATAGACCTCTTTTCGCACCAACGAGTGCCTCATTCCCCGGTGGCTCAATCGGCAGAGCGGGTGACTGTTAATCACTAGGTTGGCGGTTCAAGTCCGTCCCGGGGAGCCAGAAAGCTCAAGGCCTTACAACGAAAGTTGTAAGGCCTTTTCTGGTTATGGGGAACACCGGGGTAACACGGGAAACGCAATCAAAAGCAATTTTGTCCAACTGTTCCGCTTTGGGGTGTTCCCTCTGCCAAGCCTTTTCGTCCTCCCTATTACCCTTATCTTCCTTTCCACCTATACATTTGACTCCTTTACAGGAGCTTGGCGCATCCATATCGAAGGAAAGGATTGAGCTTGCAGCCACAAGATCCGGATTGTTGGCAACAGAAAGCTCCTGAAACCGCAAAGTGGCAGCATATACCTCTTGAAGGAATTGAGGTTGCCATTATTGCCGTGATAGACAACGCTGAGAATTGATAAGAAAGTATCTCTCAAAATTCATACTATTTCGTTTATTTTATAAAGAGAGTAACGCTATGAAGAATAAATTCCATGCGTACTCTCTTTTTTATACTCTTAAATAGGATTTTCAGATCTATAGTTAACAGTGTTTTCGATAATATTGGATTCTTCAACTATACCTTTTGGTGGCGATGTCTTTCCATTTCATAGTCATTTTAAGATTTTCTGAAGCATTGCAGCCAGCAATCCTTGAAAGAGATGAGAACTCACTGTTTTAGCGCAAAAACGAGATGGGACACCATATCAAGCACGATTTTTTGTTTTTCTGGTGGAAGTGAGCCTACGAGTTCTGCAATTGTATCTGAAGTGTTCCTCAGCGTCTCGTCGTTCATTCGGAAAAGGACGGAGACGGGGCAATCGAGTATCTCAGCTATCTCTTCAAGCCGGGAAAAGCGGGGAGCGGCAAGGCCGTTTTCGATTCGGGAGAGAGAGGCGGGAGCGATATTCAAACGTTCCGCTAGTTCAAACTGGGAGATACCGAGACTCTGTCTGCGTTTGGCAATGGTTTGCCCTACCACTTTTTCCAGCTGATGTTTTTCTTGGTCTGCCACATTGGTTCTCCTGTTTTTTAATACAACAGGATACGAGAGGTGGAGGAATCATAAAATAAGGTTATACGTCATATGGATTGATGTTTTAACTAAAACGGCCTATCCTGAAGCCCTTAACAGGGCGACACCTGTCCGGCATGGGGCGCATTCAACCACTACGTTCACATTGGGTTGGGAGCCGCGAAAATCCGTATGCCGACGATGCGCCATAGAAAAGGAGAGCTTGGGTATGACATTGTCAAAAGGAGCCGTAGGGAACCTGGTGAACAGGTACCGCGCAGTGCTGAAGAAGTGCCATCTGATGAATATGTTCGGTTCGCTTGCCGTAGTGGGGTTGCTGGTAGCGGGGAGTGCCGTGAGTGCGACAGCGAATGAGAACACAGCGACGGCGATTGCCGGGGACGGCAAGCCGGTTGTTGTGGACAAGGGCGTTATCAATGGGCGTGTCATTGGGGGTAGTGCGGCGGAAGGGAATTCCGCTGTGATAAACGGCGATACATCACTTACGTTCACCGGCGGGATGCTGAATGGAGAAATTTTTGGCGGTGGCCTCGCCGCCGGGGGTGGAGCTGATGCCTCAGTGACGGGTACTGCGACCATCAATATCACGGGCGGCACTTTTAAGCCGATGGAGAAGGATGTTCAGGCCGACCATGGTCGCATTTATATCCGGGGTGCGGGCGGTGCCTTTGACGGTGGGACGGCTTCCGTGCGCAATGTCGTGATGAATATTACTGGGGGCATATTCGATCCATCCGCGAATGGAAATCCCGGACGTGTGGAAATTTACGGTGCGGGAGTCAGCGACAACCTTTCCCCGGGCTCGAAGGTTGCCGTCAAGAATGTGGAGATCAACATAAGCGGTGTCGATCTGGGAGAAACGAACGGTGACGCATGGGTTTATGGCGGTGGGGACGGCGCAGGCACTTTTGCCGAACAATCCACGATCACGATTAAAGACGCAACGGTAGATCGCGTCTATGGAGGGGGATGGGGAGGCAGTTCCGTCGGTTCCGTCAATATCAATATTATCGACAGCGAAGTTGATCATCTCTATGGCGGCGGAGATTCGGATAAGGATGCTGATGCGCCTGATCCGTACACGACGACCATCGGCAAGGCGAACATCGTGTTCTCCGGTTCGAGCAGGGTGAACGGTGATGTCTACGGCGGCGGCAATACCGGCGGCGAAGGCAATAAAGCTGTTTTTGAGGAAACCAGTATCACTATTTCCGGTGGAACGTTCGGAGAGGATGACGAGTCTGGGAATATTTATGGCGGCGGACGCGTCGTAGACGGAGCCTCGGAAAAGATAAATGCGACACATGTGATCATTTCTGGAGATGCCTCCATTAAGGGCGACGTATACGGCGGCGGGCGTGCGGAAGGGCGGCTTGCCGAAACGAGCTTCAGTGAAGTGGGCACGGCCAGCCTCACTATAGCGGGTGGCCGGATTGAAGGGGCTGTATACGGAGGTGGCGACGCTTGGGAAGCCGTTTCCAAAGTTGGTACGGCAACTACGCTTGTCAGCGGCGGAAAACTGCTGAGTGATATTTATGCCGGCGGCAATGGCAAAGGAACATCTGTTGGGACGGCTCATCTGACCCTTTCCGGCGGAGAGGTCTCGGGCAGTGTCTTCGGCGGAGGCGACGGGGACGGTCAGGGAGCGGCGGGCACAGTACATTCCTCGACCGTTCTCCTCAAGGATGGGGTGCGTATCCTGAGAGGTGAAAACGGGGGAGGCATCGTCTACGGCGGCGGGAACGGCGACAAGGGCGATATCGACGATAGCGGCGTAACTTTTAATGTCGATAACACGACAGTCAGGGTGGAAGGCGGCCTGATCCAAGGGGATGTGTACGCGGGCGGCAAGAAAAACTCTTCCACCGGTACCGCTGATGTGATCCTTTCAGGTGGCGAGATCGGCGGGAACGTTTATGCGGGCGGAGGTGCCGGGGATACGACCGGTGCGACCAATGATGCGGCTACCGTCAAGACCGGCACGATCACCGTGGATACCGACTCATTGAATGTCGGCGGCAAGCTGCTGGGCGGCAATGCGGAAACCAGTAACCTGTCCTTGACTTCGAAAGTCACCCGTCTGGACGGAACGAAGTTTGGCGGTTTCGATTTCTTGAAGGCTGAGGGAACGACAAGCGTTATAGGGGGCTTTACTGATGCCAATGTGGGAACGTCCCTTACCTTAAACGGGAAGGGTACGCTCATTGCCCCTTCCATTCAGCTTGAAACCGGTAAGTTGACTCTGGCCGACGGCACGTTGCAGACCATGTCCGCTCAGGCATTCAAGCAAGGGCTCGGAGATGCTGGCGAGGCTGCCGCAACAAATGGCATTACAACAGGTTTGGCCTTGACGGGCGGGACGTTGGCCCTTCAGGACGCCTCATACAATATGAAGTATGTGGTTGACGCTGAAAAAGTGATAGCGGAGGCGGATGGACATACACGCCTCGCAATGCTCGGCACGTTGAAATCCGGCAACCTTGTTTTCGGCAGCCAGGGGAAGGGGGAAGACGTCGGCAATGCGGAAGAAGTGCCTTCAACTTCAGTCAGCTTAGGCAAGATTGATTTGGTGGGCGGCGATACAATCATGATCAACGGTGGGCAGGCCATAACAATCCGTGGCGACGGAGAAAAGCTGATTACGTCCGACTCCGGGAATGTGAAGCTGCTTGTAGGAAGCAAGGACAACGGCGCGGGAACGTTGAATCTTGGCGATGCAGGATTGACCAGCGGCGGTTCTTTGGATGGTACGCTTTCCATTGCGGACGAGAGCACGGTAACTGTGCGGGCCGGAATGTTTTCCATATCCACTATGGAAGGAACCTCTTCCTCAGCCATCACTATCGGCACTGCGCAAAACGCTGGCGGACTGACAGTCGGCAAGGCCTCTCTGAATGGGGCGAATGTGTTTCTTGATCCAGCGTGGAAGGACGGTGGGAATCTGGTCTCCGATGCTTCGATAGGCGTTTTCGAGTCGTTTGCCAATGGAGCTGTAGACGGTAGATTTGCCGTTGGCCGGAATTCTTTGCTCGTTCTTGGCGACAAAGACAGCGCGTGGGCTCAGAAAGCCGTTCAGGACGCCCTTGATAATGCCGATCTGACGTGGGGCAAGGATTCCGTCACGGCTGCTTTGGCAATCAAGTCCTCACAGAAACTTTCCTCTAGCGGGGCGCTTCTTGTGGATGGTTCATTGGCTGCCGCCCCATCCGTCACCGAGAATACGGCAACGTTTGCGGGGCAATCCCTGCTCGTCGTGAATGCCGCCGCTGCCGATGGTGAAGGAGCGTTGCAGGGGGACGGGACAAGCAGGCTTTCCGTCGATGGCGGAGCGAAGTTGCATATCATGGATGTAAAGGGAAGTCAGGAATATACCGTTACTTCCGGCTTCGTGAACGATAAAATCGAAGGCTGGCAAGGGGACGATCTTATCGTCAGTAGACTTTTCAACGCTGCTGTGAATACGGACGACGGTAAGTTTGTCGTGAAAACGGAAGCCAAGAGGCCCGATGAATTTTCCCAGTACGCCATACCCAATACGTTGGCTGGGATTGCCTCTGGTAACGTGAACAACCCCGATGCCGCTGGAGTCCGCTTCTTGTCCGGTTTGATGGACTCTGAACTCTCTGACAGGCAAGTGCGGGTTACCGCTGACAGTGCGGCGCAACTTGCCTACGCGGGCGGTGTACAGGCTTCGGCGATTGCCGTGGCTCAGGCCCCGGCGCGGGCTCTTCAGGAGCATTTGTCCCTTGCCGGTAGTGTGGCACAGAAAGGAACGAATCTGCATGAAGATGGTTTCGATTTGTGGGCCAACGCCATTTATGGGGCAAACCGTACACGTGATTTCAGCGCAGGCGGGCTTGATGCCGGATATGATACTGACTTTGCGGGCGGCGTAATCGGTGGGGACTGGACGTTCGACGCGGGCATGGGCAAGGGTCGGGTCGGTCTCGCCCTCAACGTGGGCGCGGGCGACACCAAGTCGTGCGGCGACTTCAATAGCACCAAGAACGACTTCGATTTCTGGGGCGTATCCGTCTACGGCGGTTGGAACATGGACAACATCAACGTGGTTGCCGACCTCGGCTATTCCGCTTCCAAGAACGAACTGAAGCAGGACATCCCGTCCTCCCTCGGCATGGGCGGAAAGATCAAGGCGGATGTGGATTCCGACGTGATTACCGCCGGGGTCAAGGCTGAGTATATGGTCAAGACCGACGTGCTCGACGTGATGCCCCATGTCGGCGTCCGTTACATGGCAGTGAAGACGGATTCGTTCTTCACGAAGCTCGATCAGGGCGGCGACCTGTTCCGTACCGACGGTGATCTCCAGCACGTCTGGCAGTTCCCCGTGGGCGTGAACCTGAGCAAGTCCTTCGAGACGGAATCCGGATGGAAGATCAAGCCGCAGGCCGATCTTTCCGTAGTGCCAGCCGCGGGTGACACCAAAACCAAGATTGACGTGCGCACCCCGGGGGTTAATGCCTCCGACTCCATGAAGCGTCGCGTCATGGATACGACGGCTTTTGACGGGGTGTTCGGCGTGGAACTGCAAAAGGATAATGTTTCGTTTGGCCTTGGTTATAACGTGCAGGCATCAGAGCATCAGACGGGACAAGGGGTGACGGCATCCTTCATGTATAAGTTCTAGTCCATAGGAAAAGGACTTTTTATCAAAAGGAATACATGAATAGACGGAATGTGCCGTCAGGACCATCTATATCATAACAGGCCTTGCAATGCCCATGTGAGACGGGAAAATTGCAAGGCCTGTTTGTTTAAGGTTATTCGCCTTTGAGATATTCATTCGTACCAATGCTCAAACGAGGTATGCTGTTGCAGCGCGTTTGTTTCGATAAGGCTAATCGTATTCGCTCCAATTTTTCTGTTATTATTTTATTATTAAATACAAGATACTATGAGTTTTTCAGCTATCAGAAATATATTGTGCGGCTGGTAGTCAGGAGGGCGTTTTTCCCCTAATGGGGAAGACTGTAAGACCTTTTTCCATTCTTCTGGAAAAGCCTTTTCTCCATACGTTGCTCCCAGCAAGGCTCCACAAATGGCCCTATCCACAGGAAAAGTGTCTTCTACACGGGAAAGGATACCTTCTGTTAGGGTTTTAGCATGTAATAATTGGTAAAAAGCATTTTGCAGAGAACAAATAGCTCCTTGAGAGGGGGCATTTGGGGGGCTGGTTGACGCCCTAAGAAGGGCTTCCAATACAGTTTTTTCCTGGTTTTCGGACTTAAAACCCCATTCTATTGTTTTTTCATAGAGTTCTTCAGGGTTCCCTGATTTCAAAGCAAAAAACACGGCAACTGCGTAAATCTCGTTGGTAAAAACGCATATGGGGTCAGGATGGGTTATCTTAACGTTAAGGGCACACCAATGCGTTACCTGCGCTAACTCGCAGTGCCTCCCAAAACAGGCTAAAACGGCTGTCCTGAGCAACGTGCTGGTCTTTTCGCCTATTCCGGCAAGAATCGGCCTGTTTTCCTTAAATGGCCTTGAGAGCATCCACGTAAGGTAGGCGTAGTAAACGGCTTCTGGCTTAAACATTTTTTCTTTAATTAAAGAGTTAGCCAACGCCAAGGCCAGTTCGATGCCATCATCAGGCTCCCACGTGAAAGGAATATTCCAAACAAGGCTGGAAAAAGCGTTTTCACTAGGAGAATACTCCCTCGTGATAGCGTTCAGCCAAGCCCCAGCCACCATTCCAAGCAAACAACCTTGAACGTGCTCTAAAACGTCTTTTTCTGTCTGGCCGTCTGTGTAGCAAGTTTCAGTAATTCCATTATCTATTAGAACTTTAAAGCTATTTACCCATATATTCCATTCATTGGCTAATTCATCAAGTCGTTTTTCGTCTTCAAGGGGGGGGGCCGTATTAACGGAATACTGCTCTAACCATTCATCAACAAGCTGTGACTGCCTTAAAAAGAGCTTTTTTTCATCCTTTAACAGGGCTTTTTCCTTAAAAAGAGCTTCCCTCCTATGGGATTCCCCCTTTCTTATTTTTTGTTCATCCGTTACAGCCTGAATAATTGCTTTTAACTCCTTATTTTCCATTGTTTTTAACCAAGTTAAAAGCATAAGAGTCGATGTTCTCACAGGAAACTCCCTTTTTCCTAGCTTAATCCATAGTTGATTGCTATGTTTTTAAGATGGACTTTCCCAACGCATAGCACATCCAAGGGAGGTTAGCCACGGAAAAAAGGAGTTTAGTAATATACATCAAGAATGGATTCTTATTATAACATTATGAAATTTATTGTAATATCAAGATAGAATACGATTTTTACTGCACCCAAGAGTTTAGTGGCAACGCGATAAGCAATCTCCTTTTTCTTTTTTCTCTCTATCTACATAGTATTAATTATATTTTTCTTCTTGATTAAAAAGATAAAAAACTTTTCACTCATTATTTTTTATAAAATACAATATGTTACGATATGCTGTTTCTGCAGGTCCCTCCCCCCTTGGCATGATAAACTGACGTTTATACCGCCATTTCATGGCGTTATTGCGCTATGCGCAACCATGCTCTTAGTCCTTATGCTTTTTTTCCAATATTACTAGGCGGCAACTCTTTTTGCGAAAGCTCCGATAAGAGATATCATACTGCTCCAAAGAACTTTTAAGTCTCTTGACTTGACTTCCAGCAGTTTGTGGTGTCTTGGGCCAGTCTTTACGGCGTGCTTCACTAGGAAATTCCTCTTCAAGTTCTTCCAACAAGGTAGTTATAGTACCTTCCCATTTATTTTTACTAAGTATAAGTTGTGATAATCCAAGAAGACGCTAGCTTGCAGAGTTCATCACACATACTTTGTGAAATATCCGAGACATTGTCAAAAGCTAAGATGGTATTTTTGTGCATAAACGTATAAATATATAGAAGTTATTGGAATTCCAATGAGGGTATGTTCTCGTGGATCAACTGTTCTCGCAAGAAAAGTTAAAGAAGATGTTTTTACACTACCTTGAGGTCCATCTACCATTAAAATGGGATAGTTTTATGAGATTCAGATATAAAAATATGCCAGTATAATTGAGAAGCATCTTGGTGATTCGTATTGTACAATAAGAACAATGCGTAAAGAAAATGCGTACTATATGGAGATGTGTAAAAAATATAACTATAATTATATTATGATAGATGATTATTATATAGAAATTGATTCCTAACAAATGACGCATGGCCATCAGGCTTCTAGGGTAATGCCGCCCCCGTTTTCCCTGCGTTGTGTGATGAAAAGGCCCCACGTGGGGAGAGGTGAGGTTTCTCTTCTCTATGAGAAGGTGGAGTTATTCTGATTTTCCGCCTCATTTCGTTTTTACCCCCACGTTATTTGAAAGGTCGGTAAGCCTGCCGCCTTTTTTCCGGTCCCGTACGGGAAACATTCGCGAATGCGGCAGGGAGAAGGGAAGCCGGGCGTGCCTTCTGGAAGGCTCTTTGGGGAGCGCTCTTTCTAGAGCAGCGGAAAGTGGTTGAGAGGAGCATATTCCCCAGAACAGCCGCCTGCGGTATTGCGGGCGGCTGTTCTGCAAGAATCTATTGCGTCAGATCAGCGATTGGGCGGAGTACTGGTCTTGCCGGGCCAGAGGATTTTGTCCTCTTCGATGGTGAGCTTGCCGGTAACGGAATCAACGAATCCCACGGGAACGAAGCGGACGGTTTTGCCGTCTTCCTTGTAGCCTTGGCAATTCATGATTTCCACGGCCATGATCTCGCGGTCGTTTGTACCCGGGGCCAGATTCTGGCGTCCGGAAAGGCCATCGAATGACAAGGCGCGCAGGCTTGCCATAAGGGTGTCGCCATTCATTTCCAGCTTTTGATCTTGAACATTTTTCATGGCGAGGCCGAGGGCCATCATGTGATCATAGGAAAGCACGCCGTAGAAGAACGCCTTGGAATTCATGTCCACCTTCTTGCCGATTTTTTTTGAAAACCGGGCGGCGAATTCGTCGAGCGCCTTGCTGGGCACGAGCTTGGTCATGGGCGCAAGATAGCCGAAGGCACCGTTGATGGCATCGGGCTTTTCGTCGGCTGAGGTCATCTCGGCGGCGAAGAGGCTGTAGCCGGGCTGGTTCATGCCGAGGTTGGTCAGCGTGCGGAAGGCAATGACCGTATCAGGCGTGGGCATGGTGATAAAAATACTTTTGATCCCCAACTCCTTGACCGCAGCCATCCTCTTTTGGACTTCCTCGACAGGCGTATTCCGCGAATAGCCGTAGGCAGAAAGGGACAGTCCTTGGAATATGTAGAATGCCGAGCTTGGCGGCTTCGTTCAGGATAACCGCCGCAGCGCCGGAACCCCATGCGTCAGTGGTGTGGAACAGGGCGATTTCCTTGATGTCATAATGCTTGGCCACTTCAAGGAGGTAGCCTTCATATTTGGTGCTCGGAGTCACGTTGCGGTAGTAGTAGGGGAATTCGGTGGGGGAGCTCAGGCTTGCGGCGTTGGCGCCGACGGACACCACGGGAGTCTTGAATTTTTCTGCCTCCTTGGCGATGAGGACGGCGGGGCCGCTGCAATCCACGCCGGTAAGGGCGACGACATTTTGTTTCAGGAGTGACCGGGCTTTTTCGGCTGCGCCTTCCGGCCAGCAATGGTAATCGATGACAAGCTCGGGCGGCATGTTGAGCGTGTTTCCGCCGAGCATACCGGAGGCGTTGATGTCCTCAATCGCCATCTTGGCGGCGTGGAGCTCGTACTCTCCCCAGTCCGCATGGCGCCCGTCGTGATAGTCGTAAGTGTACATCCCTCCAATTTTGTACTCTTTGGCCTCGCTTTGCATGGGTGCGAAACCGCAAAGCAGCGAGGCCATCAGCGTGATACCGAGAAACTTTTGGGATCTGTTCATCATTTCCTCCTTGCCGGGGTATGACGCCCGGTTTTTGCCATGCGCAAAGCAAGAAGGATTCCAAAGATCCCCTTTATGATAGCAGTATGTTACCGTCTCTTCTCGACCGGAGCGAATGCGGAAATCCCGGATAAGAAGACGGCGGGACCTCCGAAATCCTGTTTTTCAGGACATCAGCGCGTGAGGCCGTGGCGTTTGAGCAAGGCGTAGAGCCGTGAACGTGAAAGCCCGGTCACCTCGCACGCCTCCGAAATGTTTCCCCCTGTCTGATCGAGTATCCGGGCCAGATAGCGCCCTTCTTCCTTTTGCCATACCTGTTCGCGGAACTCGGCATAGGAGGGGAGGCCGCTTTCGGAAACGGAGGAGCCCTTTTCTTCCTTTGGAACGGAAAGCGCGGCCAGGCGCTGCGTTGCGGCATGGATGCGGATACCTGTGGGCAGGTGTTGGGGAAAAATGACGGAAGCCCGCCCCGCGGTGAGGACCGAACGCTCCATGGCTCCGCACAGTTCCCGCACGTTGCCCGGCCAGCCGTACAACTGCAACGCCGTAGCCGTCCCCGTGGCAAGCTGCTTTGCGGGGAGGGCGTAGAGTTCGGAGAAGTGGGCGCAAAAATGGTGCGCCAGAGGCAGGATGTCCTCCTGGCGTTCACGCAGGGGCGGCAACGGAATGTGGACGGTCTGAAGGCGGTAGAAAAGGTCCCGCCTGAAGGATTCTTCCTCCACCATGTGTTCGAGATTTCTGTTGGTCGCTGCGATCAGGCGGAAATCGCAGGGGGTTTCCTGCGTGGAGCCCACGGGACGGACGCGCTTTTCCTGAAGTACGCGCAGAAAGACCTTTTGCAGCGAAAGGGGAAGTTCCCCCACTTCATCAAGGAACAGCGTCCCGCCGTCTGCTTCGGGGATCAGGCCGTTTTCACGTGTAATCGCACCGGTGAAGGCGCCGCGCACATGCCCGAACAACAGGCTTTCGGCAAGGTTCTCGGGAAGGGCCGCACAGTCCACGACGATGAAGGGACCGTTTTGGCGGCCGCTGTTTTCGTGGATGGTTCGCGCGAAAACCTCCTTGCCCGTCCC
>OGXU01001521.1_pt1 | contig 11261 bp, 19 predicted proteins | sample 1576381 | NCBI WGS metagenome assembly OGXU01 (sample SAMEA3541544, study PRJEB24748) | human gut metagenome | biome: human gut; feature: human-associated habitat; material: faeces | place: China | collected 2012 | reverse complement strand
AAGAAACTCCCCGAACAGGCATTGCCTAAGCAGGTAATCCTGACCGTCCAGTATATGCACCCAACATACATGATCCATGGGAACCTTTACCCTCTTCCCGTCAGGCCCGTAGTCCATTATCTTCCCGGTCCGCACTACCCAATTCTTATCCAGTTGCCAGAACACACAGCACTTACCCCAGTCCCCGAATCTCATCATCCCCACCTTATACAAGCTAAATGCCCTATTGGTATGATACGATCCGAAGATATTGGATAGATAATCCTGAAGATCGGATGTCTCGAAAGGATTAAGCGTCTCAAACATCTTGCTTACCGGAATGCAGTTGGCTATATCCGGATCCATAGGAGGTCTGTACCTCCTTAATACTTTGTTTGAATCGGTAAAAAGATCATTGTTCCCAAGTTCGCTCCCTGTTGGATATTTAAAGTAACCACATTTATTTTTATGATCACACACCCCAAACTGCTCTCCAACGATCTGACCGGTGGTTACGTCCACGTACGGCGTAAAACACTTATCCTTGCCGCATTGCGGGCACGTCAGCTTCCTCCTTGGTTTGCTATGATCCAGCTCATACCGATGAACGCTCTTATTGAACTCCCTAAATTCCATCACCCTCTCCTCTCATTCATGACTCTATATATATAGTCCCTCAGCGGCTCTTTCCTTACCAACTTATTAACATCAAACTCGCCTTCTATATCTAAGGATCCGATTCTTGATGTAACCGTATAATTAGTTTTCTCGAACTTATACTTTCCTTGAAGATATACTACGGTAGCCATATTCAATATAGGGTTGTCAGTCTGTCTCTTCAACTTATATTGGCTGGTCTTTGCGGTAGGATCACCCGGAGCGAAGTTATATATCTCCTCTATCTCCAATATCTTTCCATAGTTCTCTAATATCATTCTTCTATATAACTCAAGTTGGAAAGCATACTCGTCATAGAAATTGCCTTTCCTGTTTGATTTGAAGTCCAATATAGCGAATATCCTCCTGCATCTCTTTATCTTCTTTTTCTTCGTCTTATAGAACTCTCCTGTCTCGACCTCTATCTCCACCATCTCCGGCTCGCCATCCATCTCCACCACTGCGTCCACCGAAGAAGCTACTTTCAATCTCCTTGACCTCAACATCTTTTCGATCAATACAGGTTTTACATGTCTTTCCTTGCAGAATATGGCAAATGATATCAGATCCTCTATCAGTTCATCAATGTTATCCACTAATATCCGCTCCATCCTATACTTGTCTATTCTTAGCTTGGCTTCCTTGACCACCTTCCTGATCCATGTCGGGATCAGCTTTATGTTAACCCCGGTCAGATACAACCCAAATAGATAATGCATGATAGTACCCAGATCAGCCCTGTAGTTAGCGTACTCATCAGGATCCTTACCCTTGAGCCTCATCTCATTCTTCCACTTCTCCAAGGCTCCGGACGTATCACAATACCCATTGGCGATATTGTTAGTGGCTCCATCGTATATGATAGGATACCCATCAACATCCATCTCATAATACACACGTTTGCCGGCGACAGTCATTCTATATAACACAGGTGTCGGGATATCCTTTATCCATTCAGCGGCATAATACTGTTGCTCTGTCTCCAGATCATACTCAACCTCCATCTCCTCATTAGGCTCGTTTTTAGGCTCTTCAACAGGCTTTTCCTCCTCGACCATATCTTTCTTCGGGACCGTTGACAAAACGTCTAATATGCCAAAGAAAGCGGTAAATTTAGGATCTGTATGATATGATCTTAATACTGGTAATGATGATCGCCAATAATATGACGACGCATTCTCGTCCTTTATCTTGCCTAAAGCCGAACATCCTATCTCTCCATCATCCGCAATAGCCACATTGTGTCTCTCGGATAAACGAACTTTCATCTCATCAAACAATTCTTGATCGCTTATGACTTCTATGATCGTCCCATAACTATATACTGTGTCACTTATAGCCTTATATCCTAGGTCTAAAAGTAATCTTTGTTTTCTTCTATCCATGATAATAATCTGGTTTTTAATTTACCATCCTCCTCGACTTTAGGTGCGAGATCCCTCATCCTTCTGGCTGCCAACAGCCATACGTTGCCAAACTCGTCCAAGAGCCGGCTGAAATCCATCGTATCTAATAGATAATCGAATCTTGTATGCTCATCAGCCGTCAAGTAGATAATGTTATCATTATCCTCAGCAACTGATTTATATTTCCGTTTAGGGTATAAGTGGCATATGTTGCTTACCCCCGGGCATGGTATGTATGTGCCGGTAGCAGATCTCCTTGTCATACTCAATCTAGCCACATGGGCGCCAAAGAAAACGGCTAGGCTCTTCCCCTTTGGCTTGGCCTTCACCCGTATCGCCGCCCTTTCCTTTGGCGGTAGCTCCTTGGCTCTGCATGCGGGACACAACCCCTTACTCCTTATGGTTACCATCCTTCCGCATCTCTCACACGGTAACATCCTACCTCTCATGCCTTTTTCTTTTTATAACTTTTGTTGAACTCCATAAGGCTCATAGCCCTATACCTCTTAAGCCTATTAATCTTACCCTCAGTCCAATCTTGATCCTTGAAGTTGATGATCGTATCGAATATCTGAGCTAGTTCCCGGATATTAAAACTCCTGTTTTGTATCTTCTTATAGAACCCCGATCTGCTATATCCTAATTTAGAAGCTAGATAAGTTTTGTTAGACAATGTGAGGATACGATAAATCGTACCCTCCATTTTACTTATCTCCATCAACTTCTCGGCTATGGACGACGTGGTTTCGTAGCTAGCTTTACTGCCTACTATCCTCATTTTTCTCCGGATTCCTGATCTTACCATCAAACTCGTAGAAGTCCATCAGTTTCTTCTCTTCCTTGATACAAGTGACAACGAAATCTGATATGGTTCCTTTCATGCCTTCCTCGAAATTCTTTTTGGCATGATCAAGGTCATTGGCCCGAACGATGTAGTTAAACGCCTTGCGTTTCTCATTGTTCGATTTCTCGTCTATCGTAATATAATTAGCCGTGACCTTATAGAACCGGTCTCCATCCATGGCAAACAATTCCGCTATCCTGAATCGTTTGATATCAACGCTAAACTCACCGGATATGAATGGCTTCATCTCCTCTATGATTCTAGCCTCACATTCGGTATAAGAAAAGGCATCTACTAAATACTCTTCCTTTACCTTCTTCTTCATGCCGTTCTCGGCATCGGTCTCATAAGAAACCGTACATTTAAACCAATTGTGCATTTTAATCTATATTATTGTTAAACAAAGGATAATCTTTTATTCCTTCACGAATATATCTTTCCGTATCATCATCCACGCCATAAGCCTTCTTGAAAAATATCATAGCCTTATCCGTATCATTATCCACCAGTGGTAGATATTCCCTTGCAAAAAGCGACCTAAGATAGTTCATATTATCAATCCTATGTCTTATATCGGCTACTTTATCCCATATCTCGGCCCGAATTTTACTCATTTTCTTCATATTTCTCTCATATCTCTCCAGCTGGTCTTTATATTCCGCCTCAATCTTATCGTTCTTATCCTTGATAGACTTATAGGTCTCCTCGTCTTTCGTATCAAACATCGGAGTATGTTTGATATTAATTATATCCAATTTGCTGTATAGCTTTTCATTGGATACGGTGAAATCATATCTAGTCCTGTATAGATCAAATTCACTTAATAACTTAGCTATTTTAATAGCATCATTCTGATCAAGAACGGCTATATTCAAGCCCTCCAAATAGTAGAAGAAATGAGATGGAGAAATAGATTTATAGCCATACGTCTTCATGACTGGAGGCTCATCCATAAACCTGACACCTTCCTCCGCACATCTTATTACGATCAATTTCTCTACCTGCTCATCAGTAAGATCATATATCTCCTGATCGGTCATCTTATCAATTGTCTTCATCATCCTCATCCTCCGATATCGTTATAGCCTTTGTAAACTTTTGTTTATAGACCTCACCCATAAGGCAGGCGAAAGTCCTATCATCCATACTAGCCATAGTATTGGCCTCTACCATAAGATTCATCTCGATGTTCCTTACCGAGATTTCATAGTTATCATCATCTTCTTTATAGAAAATGACTTTACCACCATACTCGAAACCATCATCCTCGGCCTTAACCATATCGATGATCCTCTCTAACTCCTTTACAAATTTACTCTTTTTCATATGTGTAATTTTTATGTGTCTACAAAAGTAGACATTTTGTTTTTGAATTAAATTAAATAAACATTATTAATAGTTAATACGCTTAGGTGATTATATACCATTTTACACTAAAATCGTAAAATGGTATATAATCACCTTATCCTCCATATATCTTAAGCCCTTTTATATTGTATTTGCTTATATCCATACACAAATTACACCCTCCATGACAACAACACCACGAGCAAAAGGCTAGTCGCTCCTGCTCCGGCCTACCTTGAAACTCCACTGCCGCCCTATACCATGCCGGGGATAATACCCTGACCTTCTCCGGTACGGGCGGTGTCATGAGCACCGATCTCCGTCTTCCTTTGGCATCTTCCCTATTTCTCATTTGGGTTGTCCTTTAACAGCTCAGCTATCTTATCTTCCTTCAACATATTTTGCTTTCTCATGTTATCTACGACAAAGGCAGCGAACGCCATATCATACCTTTTCCTTAACTCATTGACAAAAGATTTGGCTTTTGATTCTACCATTGTCTCGATGTTGCTGTCTATAACTTTCTTCATCCTGCCTCTTATAAACTCGTCTACTGTCAACTCCTCTTCCATATAATCTAACCTGAATCTATATTTCTTCTCGCTGGCGTTCTCGATGAGATCGCTCATTGATTCCCTCGCTATATCCTCAATTTTCTCTGATATCGGATTGGATATTTCTCTCATCAACTCATTCTTGAACTTTTCTTTAAGTTCACGTATTACAGCTAACCTGACCGAGCTGGTAAACTCCTCTTTCAACGTCGCTTCATTGTACATAGCTTCCTCGAATACATCTTCCAAATTTAATTCTACTTGAATTTTCATATCATTATATTTTAATAAATTATAAATTTTTTAGGCATATAATTATCATGTATTATTTCCCCTCATCTTTTAATATTAATTTCTTCCCGATCTTTTTAATTTTTGTCGGTCTTGATAATCGATAGTCTCTTTCTATCGGTCTATTAAGTACATCATCCTTGTGTCCCTTGTATCCTTTCTCGTAAGCACTAACCCTTGCGCAAAACTCAACCACATCGCCTGGCGATAAATTAGCACCACTAAATCCTTTTGTTAAATCGAACCACAAATGATCTGATACTATTTTGCTATCAAGTGTCACATCTTGTAAAAGCATCGTTTTTACAGGTCCAATGTATCCATTCCTAAATCCAAATCTAACAAAGGTTGCTGTAAACACATGGCGTCCTTTTGATCCTATTGTTCTCAATTCTTCTCTCATCTCCTTTCTTATTTTTTATTCATAAAACCAGTAATTTTCTTCAAATACCCTTTTGTCATCTCAATAAAGTTCACGCAATCCGGCTTGCTCAACTTGTAAATCAAAGCCGGGTTATGAATTACGGCTATAATTTGTGTTTGCGGTTTATGAAATGACAATACCTTGTACAGATCCATGATATTGTCAATATCTAAATTCCTGTCCGGCTCATCCATAAGGATTGTATACTCAAAATCCTTCTCCATTAATACCACATGATTGTCTTTGTAGTATTTTAAAAGATTGTCGATCCTGTTTGCCCAGAACTCATTTGACTTTTTCTTAAATTCCATAAGCTTCTGTATCGGAAACGCATACTCATCTTGGTTAAACACAAAATCAAAAAGCGAGTTCATGGCATGAAGGTTCTTCTCCCCAGAGGACCTAGATGCTCCATTCATATACAAACTTAAATTATTGATATTATCCAATATATCATCCTTTCTCATTTCAGTTTGCTGTAGGAGATGGAATACCTTCCCGATATAATCCGACTTAATACTGATCCCGTCAAGCACCTTGTCATCATCAAATATATCCGGGAAATACAATGCTTCTGACGGTAATTCAGAACACATCTTTTTCTCGCACAACATGTACTTCGATATCATATTCAGGAGGGTTGATTTCCCGCTCCCGTTCTTGCCTACAATCACATTCACGCCGGGCTTGAATATAAACTCAGAGCCATTTTTGAACGCTTTTATCTTTGGGATATATTTAAATGGAGTCTTCTTGTTGTCGTCTATCCTTATAGAAGTTATCATCTTATATGATTTTGTGTTGAATTATTTAAGCCTTTCATCAATTGCCAAATCAAAGGTAATTATATACTTTCACATATTGCCTATCCATCAGCCACCCGTAAGGACTGCCACTAAACTCCCTGTCCATCCGCTCCGCCGCCCAGATGATCGCCTTTCGATTCCCGAACGAGAGCCACGAAGTAATGAACCCACTGACCTCCGCGTCCCTCCCGGAATACCGCCTTGGGAACTGGACGGGATCGCTGGCAATAAAGTCGGCGGTTTCGTATTTGTCCGCCATGCATTTCGGCATGTCTACAAATTTGTCATTCATTGTTTATCCCTTCATTTGTTCGCATGCCAATCTTTCAAGTTCCGGTGTAACGTTGGTATTCATTATGCCTTTCAAGCAAGGGCATTGTCGCCAGACTATATCATAAATCTTTGACAATTCAATCAAAGCCTCATTGTTTGATTCAACTGTCATAATCCAATTGTCCGGCGATATCTCTATCTCCCTGCATGGTATTTCTTTCTTGCCTTTTGGCATATATCCGTTCTGATAGTCTTTTACATTACATCTACCAAAATATCTTCCAGTGAGTATTCCGTTTTCGTCCGTCTCAAACAACCCTCCTATCCATCCTATCTTATGGATGTTCTCCGTCCACGTTCGAGTGGCGAATAAAAACTTTTTTACAGGAACTTTTGAAAATGCATCAACATCATGGATACTCCCGTCCGGCTCTTTGAATATCGATGATTTTCTTTTATTCTGGCAACTCCCGTCTAAGCCTATTTTTTCCCATTCGCCATCATCAAATCTCAAAGGAGAGATTATATCAAAACTGCAAAGTTTCTTGACGAGATTGATTTCAAATGGTGCCGAGAACCCGCTGTTCCCATGAGAAGAGAACAGCGCGACAGCTTCTATTACCTGTTCGCGCATCCATTTGTTAGGACCGTCCTCTTCTTTGCCATATCCGGCTAATTCCAATTCTCTTATCGCATGTTTACATAAATTACTGTTTGCGATAATATACCGAAGAGTCTTCTTGTTGATAAGGCTCTTCTTGCTCATTTTCCTTACAATTCTTCTACTCTTTTTCATGTTTAATGTTATTTAATGTTTTAATCACCAATCTCCTCTATCATTCGTATTGCGCCATGACCATCTGTTTCGCGAAATCTTTGTACGCCACTATTTTTCGCAGGTTTGCTCGCATTCGTATTTCCCCGATACCGCCGACCGGAGACAAGGCGCCTGTATTAACACCTCTTCCCATGTTTATTCCTCCTTGTTATATAATTGCTTGTTTTTATATTCCAACATCCTTCCCATCCTCTTTAACCCAATTAACTGTATCGCAATACCAACAATACCCTGTCTTGGAATCCTTTTTATGAGAATGGGATCCACATGTGGCGCACCAATAATTATCATCCATATTGTATGTATAACTTTCATCCTCATGCATTTTGGCTATTCTAGCTACCCTATCCTCCAGCAGATCCTTTAGATAATGGCATTCGTAAGGTCTATCCTCTTCCTTTAATATATAAATATCGATATCCATCATGCTCCCCATCCTGTCCGTACACATACACTCGGCGGCATGGCGCACGTTCCCTTCCGGCATCCCCGGAACTATCTCCCGGATCACCGCCTCCATCTTCTGTTGGTATTCGGTGTCTACTTTGATCACCAAGTCTTCTAGTTTATCTATTAAGCTCATAATTTTTATTGTATATAATTACTATTTGATATTTATACATGTTTATTCTGTATCATCTTCACCTTCACCTATCATATCCGTATGACCAAATACTATATCAATAAATTCAAGCATCTCATCATTAAACGATCCGCTTTCTTCTTGCAGCTTCCTACATTCATCCTCGGTCAATCCACAGGAAGACACTAGTTCCTCTGCGGCCTGCGTCCATATCCCGGCGTGGGCTAGCTCCTGAACCGCCAGCCATATCCCTTGGTTCATGCCCTTCATTCTTGTCTTATCTGAAATATCCTTATCCCCATATTCTAAATCATTTTTAATTCTTGTTTCCAAAAAAGCTATATATCCATCTTCTATATTGCTATGATATACAACATCATTGGTGTCATTATCCAATATCTCATATACATCACCCGACTCATCCATTACCCCACGAAACACATTCTCTCTATCCAAGAAATAACATGGTTCCTGCACTTTTGGCAGCGAACCATCCAATGATATCCACTCCGGTCCCATCAAAGTTATTTTAGCTCCCATATGATTCTCCATTTAATATGATTACCTTAGTTTTATTAAATTGATCTGATCTTTCGATCTCTCATCTCATTCTTATCCTTGAACATCATTATCCTATTAACAATCCCCTCCGATTCCATGTACGTCGAGAATCCATGTATTCTTAGATATTGGATTGCTGATAGTGATTTTTTTAATATCTCCTTATATTCTATATCTATTTTAACTGCTTTCCCCATGATCTTTTTCCTCCATTTCTTCTAATATGATTTTAGCTAGATATACTATCTCACTTATCTGGTCGTAATAAACATCCACTCCCTCAATTTTCTCATTATCGTCATCATATCCATCGACCATCAAATTATCTTCCCCCGATAAATACACGGATGTTATAGATAAACAAATCAACCCGTTATCGGTAAAGATCCTTATTTCAGCCGGAAAATCATCTACATGGGTTCCGCTATCCATGTCAAGATCAAGTCTCCCTGTTCTTTTAATCAAATCAACCATAGCTCCATAAGCTACTACGTTCGCATTTAATAGCATTTTATTTAATGCATTTACTCTTTCTACGTCCTTCATAATCTCTAACCCCTTTGTATTACATTGTTATACGTTATCCTGATTTTCATGAAATGATCTTTAGTATAAGCAAAAGACCCCAATAATGACAAGCATGATCATAAGCCAGATGAATGCGCTTATAAGACATCCCTCACCAAGATTACCCATATCCCTAAAGAATAAGTAATTAAAAAATATTTTCATTCTATTCATAATAAACTTTATTTAATGCGTTTATTCTTTCTACGTTTTTCATATCCACCCCCCCCCTTTGTATTACATCGTTATACGTTATTCCGTTATCTTGAATTAGTTTCATAAACTGATCTTCGGTATAAGCCAAAGATTCCCCTCTGTTAGCCCTTTCTATATTCTCACTCATCATCCCTATAGCCTGTATTAAGGCTGCTGAGGAGTTGGCTATCAATTTAGCCGCTTCCATTATCCTATTATCGTCCATAATCATATTACTTTAACTTCCTCGTTCCACAAATGTCTTTCATATACCATGGTTATTCCTATCAAAATCCCGGTATCTTCTCCCCAATATTCAAGTATTTGATTCCTGAATTTGTGACGCAATTTTTGTATTCCTCCCTTGTTTTTATCATAAGAAGAGTAATCTGATAATCTTACTGTCTCCATCGTTTACCTCCTTCATTTGTTCGTATGCCAATCTTTTAAGTTCCGGCGTGGTGTTTGTTTCTTCTTATTTTCCCCCATACTTATTTCTCATTTCATTAATATAGCTCATATACCAATCTCTTATATCCTCTTCACTATCCATGCTATACTCTTTATTGAATGGATCGTATCTGATAAACTCCTCTGTTCGGCAGAATGGGCATGGAATCTCTTCCAATGGCTTGATTAGAACACCATCATCACCTACATTATCCAGATCATACAATATGCCATCTATGCAAGTCGCGTCTGGATAATTCGCACCGAAAAGCGGAAATTCTGGACATGTGTTTCTCATACTTGTACTATTCAAATTCGTTCTCATATTCCTTTCTCCTATCCACTTCCTTTAAATTCAAACCATCAGGTGTCAATATCTTCTTTTCCAACAAATCAAAGAGAAGCATCGCCCTTGACTCCACCTCTGTTTCCCCAAATCCGCTATATACTTCTGTTGGCGAATCGTAGGCATTGTAACGAACATAGGCAGCTTCGTAGTATTCGCTATCCTTATTCGGGAAATATTGTGTCAATTGCAACCAGTCATCCCATATTTTTGATTTACTGATATTTATCATACTTGGTAGTATCTCTCCAAGTTCATGACTCATATAAGCCGGTATGAGGTCGCCTTCTTTTCTGTATGAATATCTCATTGTATTTTGCGTAACTGATTCTGTTTGGGATCCCCCTCCTTTCATCTCTTTCACAAAATAAAATTCCGACTCTGAATTTACACCCAACTCATGCAACTTTAGCGCAAGCTCATAAGGGCACATAAAATTTTGATATTTCATATTATTCTATATTTTCGTTTCTGTAATCTCCTGCATAGTCCAACCATACCCTGTAATCATTTCTGTACTTGGTCGCCTTTATTTTCATATTCCGGGATATATTCTTAGGTAATTATATACAACCTTGCACCACAAAGCATGAGCGGACGCCCCGCTTCCCCGACCGCCTTACCCATACACGCCGGCTCCACCGGTAACGCCGCCCATGACATCTTGGATGTCTCTCCCGTAAATCTGATAGTGATCGCCACAGCTCTCAAATGTCACTTGATAGCTGTTTAATCCCATCCTAATTGTCTCGCAATACCTTTCATCTCGCTATACGCTATCCTGTGACACCCAGCAACCAATATATCATTCTTATAGCTATTGATCTTCCATTTGTGACTGGTTGTATCCAATACCATATCGTGTTGGAATTTACCGCCATTATGGAAGAACTTTATCAATTTCCAAAGTCTCTCAGCTTCAGCTCGCCCTATCTTGATATTCTTGCTAGTCTCAATTATGCCATTCTTAATGCGAAGCCATACGTTAGGCTGGTCATCCTCCAAATAATAATGTGAATATAATTCCAGAATCTTGCCAGACTTCCACATCTCGATCTGTTCTTCAAATTTTTTCTTGCGATCTTCTTTTTCTTTTCTTCTTTTTTCAAAAATTAAAGTCTCTTTTTTCGCCTGACTGTC
>OGXU01001510.1_pt1 | contig 11307 bp, 7 predicted proteins | sample 1576381 | NCBI WGS metagenome assembly OGXU01 (sample SAMEA3541544, study PRJEB24748) | human gut metagenome | biome: human gut; feature: human-associated habitat; material: faeces | place: China | collected 2012 | reverse complement strand
GGACAGACTCCGACAACCGGAAGCCAGTCACCGGTGCAGCCGTCTGGTCCGGCAGGGGTATAATATAAATATGATTTGAACCAGTACCCAGATATTGGAGCTGATTCAGTTAAAAAAATGAAAAAGTAAACAAATTCGAACGGAAATAACTTGCTTTTTTGCCAACCTCATTATACAATGTTAAACAGGCAAAAAAAGGACTTGCTTATGGGATGGAGGAAAACAGCATAAGTAATCTGGCATAACATGACGTTTCAAACTGCTATATCAACTGTATGTGCAAGATAAGCTGCGGCTGTTCCGGTGCGGATTTGACGAAAGATGCGAGGCTCTTCTGGCTGCAAATTAGGAAGAGCCTCGGTATGCGTTATATCGGCAAAAGCGCAGAATCGGGATGGCGGGCACAGAAGTAGTGCGAAAGCGGGGCGTTTGTCAGCAGGAAACTGTGAAAGCAGTGGTTCGCAGGCAGGCAGCTGCGCTAAGACGCAGGCAGGGAAAGGTCGGAGAATGCAGATTCCGGATTTAGTACTGCATGGAAGCAGCGTGTTTTTACATATTGTATAATGATTATATAATCAGAACCGTCGGCGGAGTTGTAGTGCTAAAAAAGGGATGTCAGTGCGGCTGGCTGCCGGAATCATTTCCGGAAACAGGGATGAGGGCAGTGTTTGTCATCAGTCAGGCACCGGACAGCGCTTATGTGAGAATCGAATAACAAGTCAGTGGTACAGATGTTTATGTATGCATGGCTATTAAAGTCGGATTCGCATAGACGGAAGTGCATGCCATTTATGTATGCAGAGGAGATTGTACAATCCTCTGCTGCCGCAGCGTGTCAGATGGAGAATTCCCGGAGTGGATGACAAGCTCTGGAAATTTTGCAAAAACACCTGCAAACACAGATAGGTGGGAAGTATCACGGATGGCGCCATGAAAGAAACATGGATGCTGTCAGGATATGATTCACGAAGAAAGAGGGACGTCCGTCAAAGCATGGAACGATCTAATTACGAGGTGACACATTTATGAAACAGAATATGAAAAGAATGCTGCTTGTACTTTGCATGGCAGTCTGCTTTTTCGCTCTGTCCGCCTGTGGTAGCGCTTCTGAAGAAGCGGTAGAGCCGATTTCTCCGGAGATCGAGCAGACCATGAGCGATGGCGCTAAGACCTATCTGGAGCAGTTCGCCAGCTACAGTGACGAAGATCTGGCAGCACAGCTGAAACATGTTCCCATTGGTACTTCTATCAGGCCTACATTATTTATTTTTCCTGCCAGGGCAAATACTTTCGTTCCTTTTGACCGTTCTGTGCCGATAGAGGAGAACCATTCGGCTCCTTTTGTCAGGATGATGGGGATATTTGCCAGAGTCTCCACGTTGTTCACATTGGTTGGCTTACCTAAATAGCCGGCTTCTGCGGGGAAAGGAGGTTTCAAAGTCGGTTCTCCCCGATTTCCTTCCATTGAATGGATGAGAGCAGTTTCCTCACCACAGACAAATGCACCGGCTCCGTAGCGGATTTCTATATCAAAGCAGAAATCTGTTCCTAAAATTCTTTCACCCAGCAAACCATATTCGCGTGCTTGGGCAATAGCAGTCTTAAGCCGCTGAATGGCGAGAGGATACTCGGCACGGATATAAACCAACCCTTGTCGGGAACCGATGGCGTATCCGCAAATAGTCATGGCTTCTACAATGGAATGAGGGTCTCCTTCCATGATAGAACGATCCATAAAAGCCCCGGGGTCGCCTTCATCGGCATTGCAAACAACATATTTGGTATCAGCGGCTTGTTTGTGAGCAGACTCCCATTTTAGCCCGGTAGGGAAGCCTCCACCTCCGCGTCCGCGCAGTCCGGAACGTTTGATAACCCCGATGACATCTATCGGTTGCTTATGGAGCAAACTGTCTGCCAAAGCAAGATAACCATGGCGGGCAATATATTCCTCTATATTTTCCGGGTTGATGAAACCACAGTTGCGCAATGCGATGCGTTGTTGTTTCCTATAAAAATCCATGTGCTTGGAGTCGCTCACAACACGTTCGGTTTTCGGGTCGATATAGAGAAGTCGTTCCACTCGGTGACCATTGATAATGTGTTTCGTGATAATTTCGTCAACATCTTCGGGGGTAACCCGTATGTAAAAGGTATTGTCGGGAATGATTTTGACTATAGGTCCTTTTTCACAAAAGCCGAAACATCCGGTGGTGATAACTTCCACTTGATGGACAATATTGTACTGTTCCAATGCCTTTTGGAGATGTTCGGCAATGAGATGGCCGGAAGAAGCAGTGCAGCCGGTTCCTCCACAAACAAGGATTTGCAGGTGGTCGGTGCCTATGGTAAGGCCACAACTCTTCTCGGCAATCTTTTTGTTGCTTTGCTCACGCAAGCGGAGCGCATTTTCTGCCCTCTGCATGATGGCTTGCAAGTCATGGGTAGACAGGATTTTCATGATATTTATTTTTTCTCGCCGAAATCGGCTTGTTGTTGCTCTACTTCTTTCAGTTTTCGTTCATTTTGCTCTTTTACAGCTTTTTCCTTTTCCAATTCCTTTTGGGATTTGGCTGTGATTGGAAAGGATTGTGAGTCAGACTTCATTGGGATAAGTGCTGCCTCTTCACTTGCATAAATCAAAGGATATGCCGAGGGTTTGCTTTCCAGTTCCAATTCTGCGCTGACCGGCATTTGCGAACCTTCGAATAATACACTGGCTGTTATCTTTATCTTGCCGGGTTTCAGAGTAGATTGTACCAATATCGGTGCTGTTCCCCATTTTACGGGAGCCGGATTTGCCAACACGTTTGCACCGCCGAGGATGCGTCCTTCACCTTCGATGTGGAATTTCACATAGTAATTGTTCAGGCGTTTGATGTTGCCGTTTTTATCGGCAATGGCGGCTATAACCGTTACGAAGTCCGAGCCGTCGGCTTTCAGTTCTGTGTTTTCATTATCTATCCAAAGAAGTAATTTGGAAGGACGGCGTGCCGGGCATACTTTGTGAGTGGCTACTACCTTTCCGTTTATCAGTCCTTCTGCCAGTAGAAAGACTTCCTTTTGCCTTCCTTCTTTCATAGACATGTTTTTGTCTATCATGAAGTTATATACATCCTTAAATGTGATAATTGGAGACGGCATTCCTTCCCGGCTAACCGGTTTGGTATATGTCAGGCTCTTTCCTCCTTTATTATATGTAAGGCGTACTTCATCACAATTGGAATATACGGTTACATCTTTAGGAGAGAACGGTGTCATTTCGTGAGCGATATATACCATGGGACCGGTTTCGAACAAGCGGTCTTGTTTCTTGGGCGAGCGTTGCGCTTGGAACATATAATAAGAATACTTGGGCTGGCGGAACACATCCATCAATCCGCCATAGAAGGGGTCGGGGTGATAGCCGCGCTGGTGGTCGAATGAATGCCACAGGCATCCTCCTACGTGTTGGCGTGGTGTACGATAAAGCACGTCATAGCAGGTGTACGGATAGTTGGGAGCGGCATAATGCCAAGCCTGGATAAGCATTGCCTGCTCTCCCCAGTTGCGAGCTACCCGGCTGGGAGAGTTATGAGAATTCCAATCATCTACGTTATCTCCCCATTCACGGGTGAAGTAAGTGATTTTGGGGTCGAGCTTCTTTATAGCCCAGTCTTTGTCCGCATTGGCCGGATGGGTGAAAAGGACAGGGTAGACTTCATGGCCGCGTGCCTCGCTGTCGCAACCGGAGTAACAATAAGGATAAGGATATTCTTGTGCTACTAAGTCGAGTGTGTTTTTTGCAAAATCGGCCGGATACCAAGTTTCGTTCAAAATAGGTTCCCACAGCCATACGCAAGGATGATTACGATCGCGACGAACCATATTGCGGATATCACTGTAAACGCGTTGGGCAAATTCAGGAGCATCGTTCCAGAATTGCCAGCCCGGAGTATTGACAATGACAAACAATCCCAATTCGTCACAGGCATCCATAAAGGCAGGGTCTTGAGGACAGTGGGCATTACGGATTATTTTCAGTCCGGCATCGCGTAATTTTTTTGCATCACGCCAGTGAATACTGTTGGCTACTGCATTGCCTACCACAGCAAAATCCTGATGTCGGTTGGCGCCAATCAAAGGACTTTCGTAGGGCTTTCCGTTCAGCAAGAAACCGTCTTTGCCCTTGAATTCAATGCTACGGATACCGATTCGGCGACGATAGCCGTCTATCGTGTTTCCTTCATTGTCGCGGATACGGACTATTAAATTATATAAGGTAGGGTTTTCGGGGCTCCAAAGCATCGGTTTCTTAACGATGATTTTGTCTTTAGAGGTAATGGCTTTGCCCGGACGAACCTGCACTTTATCGTTTAAGAAAGCGACTTGCCGTCCGTCCGGCTGTTGCAGTTCATATTCCACTACGCCCGTAAAGGTCTTTTTGCTTTCATTGCGCACATGGGTTTTCAGCAGAACTTCCGCCGAGTTGTCGGACACTTTATCGTAGGCAACGAAAAGTCCGCCTCCTGCTGTTTCGTTCTCAAAGTTGGGGTCGGTGATGAAGACGGAGTTATGGGCAATCAGCCAGCAGTCTCGATAAATGCCTCCGAAGTAAGTGTAATCCAGTACATCCTGTGCTTTGCCGGGAGGATAACCGGGGTCATTGCTATTGTCAGTCCATACGGCTATAATGTTATCTGTTTCCCACTTCAGTGCATTCGTGATATCAACCACGACAGGCAGATATCCTCCAAAGTGTTCGGCCAACAGTTTGCCGTTGACAAACACTTTGCTTTTCCCCATAATGGCTTCAAAATGGAGGAAAAGCTTTTTACCTTTTAAAGCATCGGCAGGAGTGAAGTGTTTGCGATACCACGCTTCTCCCTGATAGTTAATGCAACCACTGGCTTCGGTCGGCAGATATTCGATGCCGTTGGGAAGAGAGACCACTTCCCAGTTCCGGTCATCAAAGTGGATAGCTTCGGCTCCCGGTGCCGCACCTTTGTGCAGACGCCAGGCAGGATTCATGGAGAAAACATCGCGACCGGAATTTGCCAGCTGATAGAAACCGGCTGTAGAGAATTCCGGTTGATGGGTCGCCTGTACTTTGCATAAAGGAAAAAGCAATAAGGCGATTAAATAATAAAGTAGAATACGTTGCTTCATAATAATAGATATGTTATACTAAATAGGGATTAATTTCCCAAAGATACAATATAGTATGAGTTTATTGTAATCATGACCGGGTAATTTTATTATTTTTCGTAAAGGCTTTCTTTTCCATTAATTCTTCGGTTTCTTTCCTTTAAGTTGTATTTAGCAAACAAGGTCTGTTTCTTTGTTGTTGAGAGGTGACTCTTATATAGAAGCCTTTAATGTTTGACGTTACTATATTGCATAGTATTTCAATCCGAATATAATTTTATATAGCACCATTGGGGTCGGAATATACATTGTTATTGTTTACTTCACTTGAAAAAGTCGTGTTGTCGGGGTTAAAAAGCAATTAGGAAAGGACGTTCGTGCTTTTGTATATTGTTGATTAACAGTGTGATATTAACCTGTTTCTATATTAGAAAGAGATTAATACTAGAAGAACTATGTTTTCCATTTGAAAAATAATATATGCTACAAATATATAATAAACATATAATATGCAGCCATATTTATAGTTGAAATCGCACACGGATAAATGTTTATTAACTATTCAACGTGTATGGTAGAATATAAGTAGCCTACTTTATCTTTATAAAGAGAGAAATAATAATAGTAGTTTAAGCATTCAAGTATTAATATTTATCTTCGTATCATTGTTAACGCCATTAACACAATGTATTTATTTTCATTATGCCTTCCATACCTCTTGTGTAATGGTAGAAATAAAGTAGAAAACCATTTCTTATGTTCTTTGTAAAAAGGATATATCGAGGAATGGGAATAAAAAAGCTATTTATTTAATGTATTGATAATAAGGTGATTATTTTTCGGCATAGTTCTTCTAGAACTTAAACGGATAGAGAATTAAAGAAACGTGTCTTTATTAAATATAGTAAACCTTATTATTAATGCTTATGAATTTGAAAAATTTCACTCTAAGGAGTGAACGTCTCTTAGTAATTGCATTGTTAGCATGTAGCACTCCACATGCTTTTGCAATTTCAATGGTAAGTGAGGATTCACATAATCCGGTAGTAAATCAGCAGGATACCCATGTCAAGGGAACTGTTATCGATTCTAGGACAGGAGAACCTATCATCGGAGCTAACATTGTGGTAAAAGGTACCACTAATGGTACTATCACAGGAGTTGATGGAGATTATTCTTTGAAAGCGCCGGTAGGTTCCGTGCTGGAAATTTCCTTCATCGGTTATAAGACCGTCACAGTCAAAGCAGTAGCAGGATTGCAGAAAATCAGACTACAAGAAGACAGTTCTCTATTGGATGAAGTAGTAGTTGTAGGATATGGAACGCAAAAAAAAGTGAACTTGTCGGGTGCTGTCGATGCAATCTCTTCCGAAGCTTTGGAAGATAGGCCTATCATCAATGCCGGACAAGGTTTGCAAGGTGTAATTCCAAACCTGAATATCACTATTTCTAATGGTGCAGCCAATTCTACTCCTTCATTCAATATCCGTGGTGAAACTTCATTAAACGGTGGTGACCCTTTAATTTTGGTTGATAACATACCGACCACTTCAGGTGAGCTTTCCCGGTTGAATACCAATGATATTGAAAGTGTTTCTGTTTTAAAGGATGCTGCTTCCGCTGCAATTTATGGTGCTCGTGCTGCTTTTGGTGTTATTTTGGTAACAACAAAGCGGGCCAAATCCGAGAAAATTGCCATTAACGTAAACGCATTTTATTCGACTCGTAAAGTCACACGCGTACCGGAACACGTCACTGATCCTTATACGGTAATGAAAATCAAACACGATGCTGCTACGCCCTTATATAATCTATATCCGGAAAAACAATTGGAAATTGGCAAATACTTTTCAGAACATCCTAATGAAGATCGGGTAGTTATCAATCCGGATGATCCTGAATCTTGGTTGTATTATGGCTCTACTGATTGGATGGATGAAGTATATGAGTCTTCAGCTCCCTCTTATACAGTAAACTTCAATATCTCTCAAAAAGCCAAAAAGACTTCTTATTACTTATCAGGCGAATATGCACGCCAGGATGGTATGCTACGTTATGGAAATGATATTTATGATCGTTACAATATTCGCGGTAAAGTTGATTTTCAGATAACAAATTGGTTGAACTTAAGTAACAATACCTCATTTGTACAACGAACTTACGATCAGCCAAGCTTCGGACGTACAGATTGGGGACTATCTGATTTCTTTCACGAAGTAAACCGTACTAACTCATTAGATGTACCTCGTAATCCCGATGGTTCATGGACACAAAGCGTTGCCGTTGTTCGTCCATTTGGTGAAATCTCCCGCCACATATTGCAGTTTGTCGCAAAGGGGATGGGGACATAATCCGCTGGTCCTTCCTCCGGATTTTTCAGTAACGGGAATGATTGTTTGCTGGCTTCCCGAGGGGACGACTTCTGCTCGTCTGAAATTGCCGGAACCATCCAGTACGACTGTTATCTGGGCATTCTGGCTGCCATGATAAAGCGGGAATAACGGTGTGATCGTCCGTTTTTTTAAATCTCTCTCTTCTGAAGAGTTCTTTCCCACCTGTTGCGCGTTATCTTCGTACGTCCTATATAAAGCTTCCATCCAGTTCATTGTTACCTCGCTTTCTATTCTTCCAAAGAGGAGTCTTTTGTTCCGCATGAGCGTGGGGGATTAGCCTTCATCTTGCGGACAGCCCTCGTTATATTACACTCTTCTGGACGGATGAATTTTACAATTCCATTTTTCATGACGGGTTTCCAGAAACGTACCCCTAATTCGTCTCTTCCCGTTTCATCCGGATAATCAAATCCGTGAAACATAACGCCGAAGGCGAGTTCCGGAGTGTCATCATAGGCTCCGGGAGTGTCTCCAAACCGGCACGGTTCCACATAAGCTTGGCATTCACGTGCGCCCAGGCAGATGTCGCGTCTGCCTCCCTTTTCCAGCGTACGGCGGATGATGGCGGTATGTTTTCCTTCAATGCGGTCCGCCTTCATGTCCTCGCGAAGCAAATTCCATTCGAAATGAGCTCGTACCTGATAAGCAACATCTGTCAAATAAGTGTATACCGACAGTTCGGCACCGCTTTCATGATACTTGATCAGTTTCATGTTTTTTGCGAACGTCCGAATGGGATTCATGATGCGCACTTCATCAATGACCCAATTAATGGTGGGCTTCCAATAAATAGATTTGGTTACTCCCTTTAAAGCTTCATAAGTAGGAATGTGGTAAGAGCATTTTTCACCGCCCATGCGGGTGAGGGGATCAGTGAATAGGGCCAATTTTCCTGATACCATGTATTCTATGTTATTTCCCATGATAAGATAAGTTAAGAGATAAGCGCGCCTGGATTTTTAGCATAGGGTTCTTTTCCGGACCATGAAAATCCAGTTTTTTCATCATAATGAATTTCTGAAAGCATATAGACAGGATAATCGGTGGGTAGTAAAACAAGTACTCCGTCTGCAAGCATGGAATGAACTTCCTGCTCGGAACAGTTTAATGAGAGCGTGTACTTCATGGCGTCCCTGAGTAATTTTCGGACGTCCCTCCATTCTTCTTGCGAATGAGGGTGCGCCAGCTCTATCAATTTTTCTATAATCTGAGCCCCCTCACCCTTATCCACAATGACTGGAGTGGATAAGCCTTCGATGACTCTATAAGCTTCTGCCGCTTTTTGGAATGACTGATACAGGAGCATGCCGGAGTTGTCAGACTGGATCCGCCGCGCCTCCATTTTTATGGCTTCATTCGTAGAAAGCAGGTCCATCATGGTGTAACTGTCGGCATCCAACGGGTAAGCCAACTTGTTCCCTTGCTCGGAATAATAATGTCTGTAAAAAGAATCCAAGGCGTTTTCTTCCATCAGTAAATCGGCATTTCCGTGCACATCGCTGAAAATTTGGTGTAGAAGTGATTTGCCAATGCTGATTTCTTCCAATTTGTCTGTATGCTCCAATTTTTGGGAAGGAAAGACGACGAAGATGTTTCCCTCGTCCAGCCGGGCATTTCTGTTGCAGCGGCCACCGGCCTGGACAAGAGAGTCCAGGCCTGCTGCACTGCGAATGACCACATCAAAGTCCACATCTACGCCAGCTTCAATTAATTGCGTACTGAAGCACAAGATAGGTCTTCCTGTCTTTTTAGCTGTTTCAAGAGAGAGTGTGTCTATTTTATGTTGGATGATGTCTGAGCGATCCTCCGGGATCATGTTTGTGCTTAAATGGCAGGTTTGTACATCCTCCACATCGCCGCAGGCCTCATACAGATTGCGGGCAAAGGATTTCGTATTAACTATCATTAAGGTATTTTTCCCCATCCGCGCTTGTTTTAATGCAAAATCAGTAAACTCCTGAAGTTTCCATTGTTTGGATTCTTCAATCATATTCAGAGCAATCCGGCGGTTGGAATGAAACAGTTCAAAATATTTCTGATAGTCGGGAATGATATGAGAATCCGGATTCAGCCTTAAATTCCAAACCTTATCCTCCAATCGGCTCCATATGGGCTGCGTAGCCGTGCATAAAACAAGACTGCATCCCATGACTTCATCCATGAAATTTAATGCGGATGTCAGCAAGTAGGTGGATTTTAAAGGGAGAGCCTGAACTTCGTCGAAAATAATTACTGAACGGGCCAAGCTGTTCATGCGGCGCACGTAGTGGCTCCCTTTGGAAAACAGCGTCTGCAAAAACTGTACCGCCGTTGTCAGAATAACGGGAGGATTCCAGGAGCATTCGGCTTGGTGGCGCTTTTCCTCCTCCTGATAGAGTTCGCTTCCGGATAATTCGTTTTTGGGATCAACGAGGACATTGGAATGATGGACCAGGATGAGATCGCCAAATTCCTCCCCCAATGCGTCATGGATGATAGCCGCATTCTGGTCAATGATAGAGGTGTAGGGAATAACATAGATCAACCGGTCCAGATGATGCTTCTGTGCGTGGGCCAACGCAAACCGCAGACTGGCCAGAGTTTTCCCGGCTCCTGTGGGGGGGGTCATTAAAAACTTGCCTTGAGGACGGTTTGCAGCGTTGAAACTGCGTTGAGAGATTTCTGTACGCAAATCATCAATCGTTTCATGTGAGGTAAAGCCTGCCAGATAACTGTCCAGATTCGCCAGCATCTTGTCCCATGGAGGTGTGGGTACGGCTTCAACCGGCTCTCCGCCCGCACTGGAATGGTCGGCGTCCACAAGGGAACTCAACAAAAACCGGCACAAGAGACCATATCGGTATTTTATTTCCTTGCCAGACAGTTTTTTCTCACCATTCCTGAGGAGGGCATCAAAGGAACGCCATTCTTCTCTTAAGGCCGGGTCTGAAAGCATTGCCTGTATCCGGGCTTTTTCCCCTTCAGGCATGTTTTTCCAGGCTTCTTCATAGTGGGATTTCTCGACGTCCTTAGTAATGCGGGCTTTGAAGGAATTGGTACCGTCCGTTTTTAGATTATCAATCAGGCATCCTTCATGGTGGGAAAGACAGCAAAGGGCTATTATTTGAACCCAATATTTTTCAAATGGTTCCATTTGGCGGGGAGCATCCATGAAATAACGCCACAGATGTTGTGCTCCTGCCGTGGAGTGATCGATGGAGCCTCGAGGCCCAGGGTCTTTTCCGGAGGCAATAGCCTCCATATATTCATAAAAGGCATCACTCCATTTCCCAAAGTCATGAAGCGCCCCGATGAGCGCCGCCGTTCTTGCCAATCCTATTTTTGCCGCGTTGAGAGAAGCTCCCACAATACACTCATGCGTGTGCTGTTCAATTGTCTGCCCAGGCCGTGCTAACATGTTTTATTCTTCCTTCCCAGTTCCAGTACCGAAGAACCAGAATAGTCTTTTACGTGAGATTTACAAGATATGAATTGATTAATTTAGTATTTTATTTAGGGTTTCATCCTGAACAGAATTTCCAAGATGTTTTCATCTCTCTTCTCCGTACCCTTGGCGGCATTGCAGCATTACCTGTACTGTCCCAGACAGTGTGCTTTGATTCATCTGGAATGTGCATGGGAGGAGAACCAGTTCACGGCAGAGGGGAACGTGTTTCATGAACGGGCCGATTCCGGGATGACGGAAAACCGTGGATTGAAAAAAGTGCTGCGCTCTCTGCACGTTTCTTCCGGACAATGGGGTATTCACGGTATTGCGGATGTCGTGGAAGCTGTTTATTCCAAAAAGGGA
>OGXU01001506.1_pt1 | contig 11351 bp, 4 predicted proteins | sample 1576381 | NCBI WGS metagenome assembly OGXU01 (sample SAMEA3541544, study PRJEB24748) | human gut metagenome | biome: human gut; feature: human-associated habitat; material: faeces | place: China | collected 2012 | reverse complement strand
GACTTTAAAATAGGTTGTATTTCCCGTTCCTTTGAACAGACAAGCCAGTGTAAACGATTTGTAACGGAACTCTCCACCGAATCCATACATCAATAACGGATAGTTAGAGTAGGCCAACGGCACTTGGTCGTCTTCCGTTATACGTCCATCACCATTCACATCTTTATATTTAATATCACCCGGACGGACAGTTCCAAACTGCGACGGACTGCTCTCCACATCTTGGTCATCTCTGAACAATCCCAATGCTATGTAACCACGTTGCACTCCATACGGCATACCGCTTATCTGCTGATAGGGATATTTTGGATCAGCCTGTTCCCAGTTCTGCACATCATTCTTCGAATAGGTAAAGTTTCCTCTGATTGTAAATGAGAAGTCTTTGCCTATATCCTGCGAATAAGAAATATTTCCGTCAGCTCCGTAGCTACGCATCTTTCCCACATTACCATAAGGCATGGTGATAATACCCGCGAAATCAGGAACCTGAGTTCTCTGCTGGAAAATACCATTTCGCTGGTCATTGAAATAATCGACCACTAAGGAGAGTTTTTCTTTGAAGAATTTCGCTTCAATACCCACATCCGCTTTGGTTGATTTCTCCCAAGCCAGATTGTCAGCACCTACGATAGACTCGTTCACACCATTGGAATCGCTTCCCCAGCCCGTAGCCGCATTAGAATTAATAATAGTCAGATAAGGGAAGCGTTTATTGGAAATACGGTCGTTACCTACTTGTCCATACGAGAAACGGATTTTAAGAAAATCCAGCCAAGGCACCGCTTTCCGCATGAAATCATAGTTTGTCGGTACCCAACCGATAGCTCCCGAAGGAAAGAAACCGAATTGCTTACCCGGCTCGAAGTTTTCGGAACCTGTATAACCGAAGTTTGCATCAATGAAATAGGTATCTTTAAAACTATAAGTAATTCTTCCGGATACTCCCTGATAACGTTTGGGAATAGCGCTCATACTGTCAGTGATGTCTTTAGTCGCCTTCTCGTCACTCATGTAATAGTAAAGCAAGGCTGTTGTCCTGTGTTTATCATTGAATAACCTTTCGTAATTGGCAGTAAACTCGAAATGATATTTACGCCAATGATTCAATGTCTTACTGAATGTAGCTGCTTGAGCGTCAACTTTCTTTGCCAATTGAAGTTCTCCGGAAGTCGTTCGCCCGATAGCCGAATACATCTCCGGCATTACAAAACGAGTCTCATCATAATATACGTCGCTATTCAACGCGCCCTGTACTTTTACTTTCAATCCTTTCAGAAGAAATGACAAATCCTGGTTCAGAGCGAGAGTCACCATATTTTTGTAAGTCTCGCGAGTAGCCATTCCCGTATGATTAAGCATTACATAAGGTGAATAGGCATCATTGACACCATAAGCCGGAAGTTGTCCTGTTGAAAACCTAGTAGGAATAGTCAACGGTGTCAACATTGACTGAGCATTCCAAAGTAAATCTGTGTTAGCCATTCCCGGCTCTTTTTTATTGGATATAAATCCGTCCAACCCCAAATAGAGGGTGGTTGACTTAGTAACATTGATATCCAAATTGGTTCGATAATTATATGTGTTGTATCCTGTGTCTGCCTTGTAACGGCTGTCAGGGTCTTGAATATATGCTGCCGACTCTTTCGACATACCCATACTCACAAAATAACGGGCAATACTACCACCTCCCTGTGCACTTACATAATAAGTCTGCTGGAAAGAAGTCTTGTGCAGAATTTCGTCTTGCCAGTTTACATCCGGATACAAATCCGGGTCCAATTGATATTGGATTAAATCCATTTCCATAAAAGAATAGAGTTCTTTCTCTCCTGAAACGACTCTGGCTTCATTGGCCAGCTTGGCGTAATCATAAGCTCTCAAATATTTAGGTAACCGCTTCAACTGTGAAATAGTAAAATTGGCACGGGCTGTAATTTTGAGTTTTTCTACTGTTCCCCGCTTGGTCGTTACAAGAATTACTCCGTTAGCACCACGAACACCGTAAACCGCCGTTGCAGAAGCATCTTTTAAAACAGAAAAGCTCTCTACGTCAGCAGGATCGACCTGACTCAAATCGCCTTCCAAACCGTCAATCAATACCAAAGCCGAACTGTTAGCACCAAATGTTCCTATACCGCGAACCCAAAATTCCGAGATATTTTTACCCGGTTCACCACTCGACTGGATAGAGATAACTCCCGGCACTCTACCTCCCAAAGAGTTATTCAGTGAAGTGGCCGGAACAGCAAGGTCACCAATATCCACGCTTGTGATAGCTCCTACTACGCTCACTTTACGCTGGGTTCCCATACCCACCACTACTACTTCGTCCAAAGCAGTAGCAGAAGGAGTCATTTTAAGAACCAGGTTTGTCTGGCTATCGGTAACGAAATACTCTATCTTATCATATCCGATATAATTAACGATCAGTACATCGCCTTTATGTGCCTGAACTTTAAATCTACCATCCAAATCGGTCGTTGTACCTACGCCCGGACGGTCTTTCAAGAATATATTAGCGCCGATAATCGGTTCCTTATCGGACGACTTATCGACAACTATACCCGAAATAGTCAGCGATTTCCCCGCTTTTTGAGCCATGACGCCCAAACAGCATAAAAGTAAAATTTGAATAATATATAATTTTCTCATGTTGAATTAGTGATAAACAGGTTACTGAATAGCAAGTTTTCTAATACACTTATTTTTAGTATCTGCAATGTAAATTGTACCTTCTTCATCCACAGCTACTCCCCAAGGCTCATCAAATAAAGCGTCATCCGGCGTACCGTCTACATAGCCGGCTCTGCCCGGGACACCAATTACAGTACTTACTGCTCCTTCCCGGTCAATCGAACGAATACAATGATTACTGGAATCTGCAATATACATGATTCCGTCTAAGTCGAAACATATCTGTGAAGGGAAATTAAATCGTGCGTTCAAACGTTTTCCGTCCTCATAGCCAGGATCTTCTCTTGCTCCTGCATACAATTCATAATTTCCGGTAGAAAGTTCATAGCGATAAATACAATGCTTGCTCCGATAACAAATATAGAGCACATCCGGATCGAGACTATCAAAACAACAGATAGCATCATAAGTCCAACCCGCATCCAGCCCCGTAGTAACTAGTTCTGCTTCCTTACTCTTAGGATCCATTTTAGCCAAGTTTCCATTTAATGCCTTTATATACACCAGTTTATCTTCCGGATTAACAGCAGCGGATATATATTGGTCTAATGTTACATTCTGCGGTTTCACCTGTTTTTTAGCCCATTGTGTTTCCGGATCAAATTGTAACAAATTACCTCCTTGTACCCAAAGCGGTAAAAAGACTTTCTGCCCTTCTGTTTCAACCATTGGAATAAATGGAGCTGTAATATTTGTAGCTAATGTAGTTACCATATTTTGTTGCTCATTTATCTGGCGTAAACGATAACTGGACCTTTCGCAAACAAATATATTTTTCTCACGATCTACGCAAACAAAATGAGTCAATCCGAACTGAGCTGCCGCCAATGTTCCGTCAACTGCATTTACTTCCGTTCGCGGCGTTCCCGTAATCGTACTTACAGTAACCTGTGTCTTATACGAAAACTGCTGTTCAAAACTGGCTTTATCTTTACCTACTTCTACTGTAATAGTGCAATTATCTCCCGGTTGCCGAGGAGTAATGACATAAATTTTAGTTCCTATGGAACGTACCACTGCCGCTTGTTTTTCATTGTAGAATACTTTTATCTGCGAAAGATCAGTTCCGAAATTTTCTCCATTAATAATAACTTTCGTTGCCATTCCCCCATTTTCAGGGTAAAAAGAGGTTAGTTTAATCGGTTGATTTGGATCATAAGGTTTGCCTGTTGTGCCACCTTCTTCTGAATCACTTTTACATGCTGAAAGAAAGGTTATCAGCATTGCAAATAAAATAGTTACCAAAGATGTTTTTCTCATTACTATTATTTCATTTATTAAATTAATGATCCTATTTAATAGTTTATCAGTTTTTTATCCTATGAAAGGAAGATCAAATAAACTTTTAAACCAAGATCAAAGGTTAACGATTAATCGAAATCCATCAGTTTTTTGGGGACCTGACTGGAATCAATTTTAGAGAATAAGCCTGTTAACACTCCTTTGAAGTATCAACATGTTTGCCTTTGTTTTTGAATTTTCATTTCCAAAATTCATAATTCATAAGATAAGCGGAGGTTTTCTTTTCATAAGCATTTCTTGATTTAGTTAATAAAAAATTAGTCGAATATCCTTTGCTTGTTACTAAGTTCTACTTGAACTTAGGTTATAAACTGAAAAAGAAAGCCCTGTGCTACTCTCACTTGAATAATACGGTAGATATATTAGATCGAAATATAGTCATGGACTATTTTAGGCATGAAAATCACTGGCAAAGTTCACAAAAGAAAAAAAATAATAATAAAACAATTTATTATATATTGTTATATAATAAAATATTGTATATTTGCATTCGAGAATATTAAATATTTGCACAAGACACAAGAAGGCTATATAAAAATAAATACAGAGAAAGTACATTTAAACATCCAAATAATATTTAAGGTACTTATTTTTTATTATTTATTACCTTTTACCTAAGTTCAAGTAGAACTTAGGCATTTTTTAGCATTTGATTCAGTGTACTCGATCAAAGTTTCATAGAATCGCGTTATCTTTTTGAATACCAACAATATACATTACGCGAACGTCTTAATCTTAATAATTACAAATATCAGAAATTAGTTACATTTTCCCTAAATGCTTCCACTATTATGAAAAAAAGTTCTCACTGTAGTGAGAACTTTTTTCCTTATCGCGACATTTTTTTCTTATTATGATGAAATTTACAACAACACACTATAATTTAGTAATAGTATTGGCTACAACTGAAACTCGTCTTTTACTTAAACCTTATAAGACTAAAACTATTCAAATGTTTTTCGGTATGTACATCCATTTTTCCATTCCGAACACCCGTAGGCTGTTTTTCCTTTTATGATAATTCCCTTACCACAAACCGGACAGGGTTGTCCTACTAATGAGTCCGGAGTATTATTCGGAGAAGAAACAGGGGTAGCAACAGGAGACGGTGATACTTCTGTTTTTGCCTCTTTTGATTCTCCTGCTTCGGAATTCTTTTTTTTCTCTTTCGGCGGCGTACTTACTTTCCGTTCACGTTTTTTAGGTTCCTGCTTTGCCTTCTCTTCGGTCTTGGCAGCTACCGCATCTTGAATAGTGATACGACGATTGGTATTATCAGAAAGTACACTCATTACAATTTCCGAAACCATTTGTTTCAGTTCTTCAAGAAATTGGCGAGCATCGTATGTTTTCTTTTCTATCTCACGCAACTTCTTTTCCCAAATACCCGTCAACTCCGCTGATTTCAAAAGTTCTTCGTGGATTAGCTGCACCAATTCTACTCCTGTCGGTGTAGCGATCAGATTCTTTCTCTCCTTGCGGATATAATTTCGTTTGAACAGCGTTTCAATAATAGCGGCACGGGTAGATGGGCGACCGATACCATTCTCTTTCAAGGCATCGCGAAGTTCATCATTATCGACTAGTTTTCCGGCGGTTTCCATAGCCCGGAGCAAGGTCGCTTCCGTAAAAGGTCTTGGCGGCTGCGTCCATTTTTCATTCAAGTCGGGGATGTGGGGACCACTCTCCCCTTTTGCAAAGGCAGGAAGGACATTTTCATCGTCATCGTCCTTTTCTTCAGTAGTGTCTTTCACATCTTTAGCGAATACCACACGCCAGCCTGGTTCTAAGATTTGCTTACCGGTGACTTTAAATTCTATTTTATCCACTTCACCCATCACGGTAGTAGTCGAAATCTTACAATCAGGATAGAACACTGCTATAAAACGGCGCGCTATTAAGTCATAGACACGACGTTCCATATCAGTAAGGTTTTGAGCATAAACTCCGGTAGGGATAATGGCGTGGTGGTCCGTCACTTTCGAATTATCAAATACCTTTTTTGATTTAGGCAACGTAGAACCATTCAACGGGGCAGTCAATACTTCGTAATCACGAAGCCCTTTCAGAATACCAGGACATTTCGGATAAATATCGTCGCTCAGAAAAGTGGTATCAACACGTGGATATGTAGCTACTTTCTTCTCATAAAGAGATTGGATCAGTTTCAGTGTTTCATCGGCAGAATAGGCGAATTTCTTGTTACACTCTACCTGAAGGGAAGTCAAGTCAAACAAACGCGGAGCATATTCCTTTCCGTCTTTCTTACCAACACTGGTTACCACAAAAGGAAGGTCTTTGATACGTTGTACCAAGGCTTCACCTTCTTCACGATTGGCGATAGGATCGATACCCGGATTGTCTATTTTCTTTTTTCCACCGTTTTTTTCTTCTTCTGCCGCTATTTCTTCATCACTTTTGCGGATAAGTGCGGAGAAAGTAGTATCTCGATAATTTGTTTTTAGTTCCCAATATTGCTTGGGTTGGAAATTGGCAATTTCCAACTGACGGTTGACAATCAATGCCAAAGTAGGTGTCTGCACACGTCCGATAGAAAGCACCTGTTTGTTTTGACCATATTTAATAGTATATAAGCGTGTGGCGTTCATTCCCAGCAGCCAGTCACCTATTGCACGAGAAAGTCCCGCCTCATACAACGATTGGAAATCAGACTGATCTTTTAACTTGGAAAAACCTTCACGAATAGCCTCTTCCGTCAAAGAAGAAATCCACAAACGCCTCACCGGACAGCGTGCACCCGCCTTTTGCATCACCCAGCGCTGAATCAATTCTCCTTCCTGACCGGCATCACCGCAATTGATAATCTCATCTGCATTCTGCATCAACTGTTCGATAATATGAAACTGTTTCTCAATACCCGGGTCATGTCCAATCAGTTTGATACCGAAACGTGGGGGGATCATCGGCAAGCTACCCAAGCTCCACGATTTCCAATTGGGTGTATATTCATGCGGTTCTTTCAAGGTACAGAGATGCCCGAATGTCCAGGTCACCTGGTATCCGTTCCCTTCTATATATCCCTCTTTCCTTGTATGAGCGCCGAGTACCTCGGCTATATCGCGTGCAACAGATGGCTTTTCGGCTATGCAAACTATCATTCTTTCTCCTCTTGTTTTTATACTATCAGTCTACAAAGTTACATGATTATTTCTCACTGACCGCATGAAGATAAAAAAAAGTCTATCATAAGAAAAAAGTGATTGCCTCTATTATAAAAGACAATCACTTCGTTAACGTTCTAATCTAGATATATCAACTACAATTATTCTTCATCCATAAGAATTTCCAGAATTTGACAAGCAGCTTTCGCTACCGGAGTACATGCACGCCCTTTGCGACGCCCGCCTGAATCTCAACAACCAATAAAAATAAAAACGATATGTCAGACAAAGAACTAAACATCAACATCAGGACGACCGCCGACACCTCCGGAGCCGACCAGACCGCGGAGGCCATCAACAAGACCCGGGAGGCGGCCCAGGGAGCCGGTGAAGGTGCGGAAGCCGTCAATAAAGTAACTGATGCGTTGGATAATGTCAGCACCAGTGCAGAAAGAACTGTTGAATCTATCAACCGAGTTAAGGAAACCAGTCAGGAGGCTGGAGCTACCCTGAATGAAAGCATGGGCCCCGAATATGAAAAGGCCTTGGAAAACGCAAATGCGAAACTTGATGAGTTTGCCGACAATTTAACAAATGCTGATTCACGGATGAAGGCGGCCTTTCGTGAAAATCCGGGTCTGACTGCCTTTATTGATGATTTAAGCAACCTTGTACTTACAGAAGAAGAGGTAAGGAAAAAATTTGAACAGCTTGACGATGTTTTTGAGTTGTTTAATAACAAAATGTCCAATCTGGACCTTGGAGCGAAATGGGGGAATGATCTTGACGAAAACCTTCAAAAAATTATTGACGGATATAACAAGGAAATGGATGCAGCCGATAAGGCCGCGGAAAAAAGAGTCCAAGCGGCAGAGAGAGCTGCGGAAAGAGAAGCCCAGGCGGAGGCCCGGAAGCAACAGGCCTCCGCGGCTACGGTGGAACGTCTGGAAGCCGGGAACCGCCGCGCCTCCGCCACCTATGAAGAATTGCAGGCGGAACTGGAATCCTGCATTGCCAAGCTGGAAGAGGCCCGGAAGGCGGGGGACAACGTGGCTCAGGCGGACGCCCTGAAGAACATCCAGGACTTGGGAAGACGCATCAAGACGGCAGGGGAAGCCGGAGAACTCACCAAGGGGCAGATTAATGGCATGGCGGGGCAAATCACTATTGCGACTGCCCGTATTCTTGGTATGACCGGTAGTCTCCGAGGGGCAATACCATTTATTCGTCTTTTTGGCACCACGATCAAGACAGCAATGGGGCCGCTTGGATGGGCCATGCTGCTCATTGAAGGACTTGTTGCTGGTGTGAGTGCATTAGTAGGACATTTTAAGGCTAAAAACGACGAACTAAAGAAAGAAACTGAAGAGGCGACCGAGAAAATAAAAGAGCTTGCCAAGGCTCAAAAAGAAGCCACAGATGCAGCCTCCGTGGAGCGCATTAAAAAAGCCTCGGATGATTATTTAAACGGTGTCGAGAAGATTTCCCGTGAATACAAGAATCAAATTGATCTTTTGGATGAACAGTTGCAGGTTAAATTGCGTCTTAGAGCAGTGGACGAAGAGGTTTACTCCGTTGAGGATGAAGCTAAGCGTCAACAAGTAGAAACTGAATACTACAATTCCAATCAAACAGCGGCAGATAAGTCTAAGCGTGATAAGGCCTTATTTAATATTGACATAAATGCCAGACGGAGAAAGAGGGAGTTGGATATTAAAAATGCTAAGGATATTTATGATAATTCTGTTAGAAATCAAGATATAGAGCAAACAAAAGAAACTATTTTTAATGAAGATTATTCCTCATTAAAAAATAATGGTAAAGATATAATAAATGTTGAAAAATATAATGAATTAGATGTTCAAATTAAAAAAATGGTTGCTGAGAGAGATAAGTTGAGGAAGCTAATAGAATCTAATGATAAACCAGAATTGTATGTTCAGAGAATAGGGAAGATGGTAGAATTAGAATCTTCTATCAAAAAGAACTTGGAGATAATCGGGAAGAATGATTTATCTTTAATAAAAAGCGGAATAATAAATCATGGTGAAAATATTACTCCTAAAATCCGTGAAGGAGCTATCAATGCATATGAAAAAAGACTTTCAGAACTTGAAAGAAAGGTAAAAGAGCAAAAAAAAGTTGTCGATGATAGTATAAAAAAATCTAAAAAAGCAGAAGATGAATTAAATAAAACTGAACGGATCAATGATGCAAACGCATTTCTTGACCAATCAAAAGCAGACAACATGATTGCTAAAGCTAAATCGGAAGAAAGGAAAGAACAGAAGAAAAAGGAAAAAGAAGAAGAACGAAAAAAGAAGGAGAGAGAAAAGAGAGAAATTAAACAGTTTAAAGATGAAGATAAATATGCTAAAGAATTACAAGAAACACTTTTAAAATCTTCTGTTCCAACTGCAAGCTCTACATCTGACCTTAAATCTCAAACTAAGGCATGGGCAGAAGCTATTAAAATATTAACAGCTAGTTTAAAAGATGATGGCAGAATAGATGATAGTGAATTATCTGCTGCACTCCGGGAATTGGCATATACTATGAAGGAAAACAAAAATCAAGACACACAGACCTATAAAGGACTTGCAAAACAGGTCAAGGATTTGACAAAACAAGTGAATACTATTCAGCGACAAAGAAGAAACGCTGCATAGTCCTCGCTGGACATTTTTGAATCTATTGGTAAGTTACTCCTATGAATTTTTTTGTTCTACTCAATGGAGAAACCAAGGGGCCCTTCAGCGGGGAAGAATTGTTAGATATGAAGTCTCTCGGGGAAATAGACGATAATACAAATATCTGTCTGGAGGGAACACAGACTTGGTTATTTTTTTCAACTGCGTGTGAGTTGATCAAGAACGGAAAGGAAGGGAATATGCAAGGTCCTGTTGTTCCGTCTCCAATTACCCCTGTGGAAAGGAAGTCTTTCAAACAAGAGGAATCGTCTAATTCCCAAATTGCAGGAGCGTTCCGCGGTGTTGGTATCGTTTGCTTTGTACTGGCCGTAATCGTCCCTCTTGTGCTTTTGGCCGGAGGGAGCGGTCAGACCATTTTTGCCGCTGCAATTTTCCTTGTCCTTGCTCTTTCCGGGTTAGGCTGGCTTGGTGTTGGTGTCATCATTCGTCTGTTGGAGCGGATTGCCGAGAACACGGAGAGAAAGTGAAAAGAATGGAGCACGGGTGGTTGTCCGTAGGTTATCCGTACCACCCTTTAAAAATGGTTAAAAACGGGCAAGTACGGACAACATCTGCCGCTCGTCTCTGCACAAAAATGTTAGTAAATGCTAGGAAAGTTAAGAAACGGATAAGGTTGTAAAGTGATTTGGGAGCAGGATGTCGCAGGTTCGAATCCTGTCTTCCCGACCATTTTTTACTCCCAGTAATGGGAAAAACCAGGGAGAGTCTTGAATATTCCAAAATAAGGAGGGAAATAATTTTTGACTTTTTAATTTGATTTCAACATAATGACAAATGCCAGAAGAACTACTGTTGTTGATAAGTCTATTTTAGTTTTTTGTTGTAGAAATTAGTAGAATTTCATCCGATGAATATGAGATTCACGGCATTTCTGAAGCTATTGGGATTAATGGTCTCAACTTTGCTTGCATTATGTTCCTTCTCTCTTGGGGTGGAAAATTTCTCCAACCTTCCTCCTTGTCCCGGAAGCAGGATAACGGATGCTTTAGTGGATTCTTCAGGTATTTTATGGGCTTCAACCCAGGGTGAGGGATTATTCTACTTGGAGCTGGATAAAAAGGTCTGGAAAAAGGCAGGAACAGCGGCAGATTTTCCAGATACTGAAAATTTCTATGCCCTGGCTGAAGATGCCCAGGGAAGAATATGGGTGGGAACAGACCGTTGGGGAGTGTGTATTTGGAATGGCAAACAATGGAAAACATACACCCGTAAGACGACATTGCCGGGTGGCCGTGTTTTTGACATTAGCGTCTCTTCTGCAACAGGGGATGTTGCCGTAGCAACCTCGGGAGGCATTGCTATTTATTCCCCTTTGACGGATTCATGGAAGGATGTCACGCGGGCCGATGGCTTGCCTGAAGATCAAGTTTCAGCACTAGCCTTTGATAGGTCGGGAGATTTGTGGGTAGGCTTCTTAACGGCAGGAATGGCCCGGATGACTCTTAAGGATGAATACAAGACCTGTGACAATATCTGCATGGACCAGTGCATGGTTGATGTTACAGATATTGAAAATGTACAA
>OGXU01001503.1_pt1 | contig 11359 bp, 6 predicted proteins | sample 1576381 | NCBI WGS metagenome assembly OGXU01 (sample SAMEA3541544, study PRJEB24748) | human gut metagenome | biome: human gut; feature: human-associated habitat; material: faeces | place: China | collected 2012 | reverse complement strand
CTTTTTCCCACGACTGCTTATATAAATCGATCATTAGCTAATGAAAGGTCTGAAAAAAGAAAATCTCCGTGACAATATGAGTACGATGGAAATTGTGCTGAATATGTTGGCAGAGGCGACAACCACAGAGTTGTCAAAGGCGCACCAGCCGGAAGGTTTTTCTGAAAGTCAGAAGATCGCCCACCGCGGCGGCAGCTATGCCGGTCAGGTTCGACAGGATATCGAAAAGGATACCGGGCGTCCAGTCATCACATCGCAGAACGCCGCACAGCTTAATGCCGTAGTCGTTGACATGATAGAAAGTGTAGCGGAAACGGAAAAGCCTGATAATGACGAAAACAAATAAAAAAGCGGGAGTACAGCCGATCGGACGAACCGAAAAGCTGTACTCCCGTTTTGCGTAACAGAAAGTGTTTGAAATCAAGCCTTTTTCTCCATGTGCCAGCAAGCAGACCGACACATGAGAAATCATAAAGGCTCCCTTTGAAAATACGGATACAGGGAATTATTCTGCGGTTTTTCCACCCTTATCTTCACAGATTTTAGATCGTTTGGAATTGTAATACGGACAAGCGACCAGACACGCCCGGAAACTCTGCTTGCAGCCGTGGGCGCATTTGCGGCAGATATGATTATACTGCCGCCTGCCGTTCTCGCCCAGGAAGAACGCCCATTCCAGCCGCCATTTCTTGCTTCGGCTCATAGGCAGTCATGCTCCGGCACATCACGACCGGGCTTCTTGCCTCACGAGGATCCGCTTCCATCCGGATATCTATTTTCGTATCGTTATCGCCAAACGTGCGATAAGCGTACTTCATCCCCGGATAATACACGAATAACTCATGATCGTAGCGGCTTGCTTGTATCTTATAATAGCCTGTCGCATCGGTGGTATAATGAACCGGGCTAGCCGTGAACATCACCGTAGCGCCTTCCAAGGGCTTGCCGTCCGGTCCGGTAATCGTACCTTCCAGAAAATGCTCTGGGGATACGGTAATATAGTAATCGCTTACCTGCCCCTTGATCACGATCACGGAATCTCCCCGCTCGTTTACTTGAGCGTTTACGGTAGAGACCGCAAAGAAAGAGGCAAGGAGTGATACGAGCATACACTTATTGTAGGCTTTTAAGGAAGCGCTAGAAACTCCTACGTCTTTCCGGAAAAACATGTACGTGTTTTCCGAAAAAGACGTACATGTTTCCGAGAAAACACGTACATGTTTTTTCCAAGAAGCGATAGCCCTATTTATTCTATTACATGCCAGCATATTATGTTCAAGATAAGTTATTGTTGTTTTTTTGTCGCATTATTATTTTATGGATTGAATCTTTTGGATACCTTTCTGGACATCCGGATGGCTCATGAAAAGGTTCCACAACAGATTCGTACGGTAATTCTCGATCATAACCGTTACAGGCGCTTGATTCAATCCCATAAATAAGGGAGATACCCAATTTACAGTCAAGTTGAAAGCATCCCGGAAACCGTACTCACCCCATAAGAAGCTGCCGTGGTTACGATAATAATTCCGCAAGGCTTTCATGGAAGCGTCCGGCGTATAAGGGAAAGAAGCCAGAGCGCCCGTAGGTGCCATCGTTCCGTTATCCCTGTGCGGCATCGGCTCCTGAGCTTGATAGTTCCAAGCGAAATCGCTGGCGGTTAATCCCCAACAATCTTCTCCATAACCAACATACCCCCCTTGGTTCTCGATACAATACCGTTGATTGATCTTTGCCATTTTCTGGTTGTTCTCGAAATAATTCGTGTACTTATCCGTGAACTTATGTGGGTCCAGCCCGAGATAGGAGTAATGGATAAAGAAAAGAGGACCTCCATTAGAGACACCTACTTTCAAGTTCTCCCCATAATAAGTATTGCCATTCGTATACATCTTACCATCTTCTACACGCCCCCAATCGGCACGGTATTCTTGCGCATACTCCTCTTGGCTGGCCCAGCCGCTATAATACATCTCCGGAGAGATTCCGTATTTCGGCCCCATGATAGCCAACATATAGGTAATCATGGTCTCATTCCAGCCGATCAATTTATGATTGATCACCCACGCCTGATCTGGAGACCAGTGCCAATATAGATATGGGCTGTCCTTAAATTGCTTATACCAGCTCCATTCCACGTTCTTCCACAGAGAATCGATGCTCCTACGGATTTGTTTCTCCTTGTCATTCTCTTGGTCGAAATATTGACGAGCCGTTAACAGCCCTTGGAATAAGAAAGAGGTCTCCACCAAATCACCTCCATTATCTTTCGGGCCGAAGAAAGCGACCGTCTTCCCGGTTGTCCCATCAATAAAGTGAGAGACCGCCCCATGGAATTTATCCGCTTTCTCCAAGAAAGAAGTGATTTTCAAGAAACGCTGTACGCCCTCTTCCCGGGTGATAAATCCCCGTTCGATACCCGCCACGATCGCCATGATACCGAAGCCGGAAGCCCCGGTAGCGATCATATCATTCCGTCCGGGAATATTCTCACGGGCAAGACCGCTGTTTGGCTCCGCTCCCTCCCAATAATAACGGAAGTTCGCTTCCTGTACCATATCCAGCAATTGCTCGTCCGTCATTGGATAGGTAGTGGCCGAGACTGTCTGGGAATCATTGGATTCATTCAGCGCATAATCCACGGCCGTCACCTTATAATAAGCCTTTTTACCAACCTCTCCCAAGAAATCGGTATAACGATTCATCCAAGGGCGGCGGATAGCGACCGGTTGGTAAGTAACCCCGTCGAAAGAACGGTAAATGCGATAGTATTTTATATCCTCCTTCGATTGAGGAATCCATTTGATATCGATATGACGCTCATACGCCTTGGCTTCCTGCAAGACCGGAGCGTTTAAGGCACTTACCGACGGGAGGGAAGCCGGCAAAAGCTCTATATCGTCCAGATAAATCGTATATTCGTTTCCATCGGCCGTACCGGGACGAAGGGCTACGGCCGCTAATTTCTTGATGTTCGTATCGTTCACGGCGTTTAATCCGAAATCCTCCAATGGAATGGATACGGGATGCCATACGCCGGGACGTGTATCTTTCAGATAATTTCTCAGGTTTAGGTATTGGGTATACGTGCTGTCCGCATAACGAATAGCGATATTGGGAAGAGCGGCAGCATTCATGCTCTCTCTCAACCGCACTTGCATAGAGAGCGTAGAGGGTTCACGAAAGAAGTCATTGCCACGGACCGGGCAATATTGTATCTCGCTATACCAATCTCCACCGGGAGCGGATACATAGGTAAGCTCCAAGGAATTGCCGGGCGTAAAAGCGACAGAGCCGGCAACCGGAAGATGATGTCTCGCATTTTTAATCCAAGAGGGTGAGGTATATTTCGCTTGAGAATAAAAGTAATCCCCTTTCATCAAGCTATTCTCGAAGAAAACATAGTCGTAAGGTTTCTCCACCGCTTGCAAGCTGGCGGACAATAAGAGAGTAGTTAGTAATGCGATGTGTTTCATGATGCTGATATTTATATAAATAAACGATATGATTTGAGATAAAATAGGCGGTGCCAAACGGGTTGACACCGCCTTGCCAAACTACAAAGGTCTAGTAAATAATGAGAATCTTATATTACTCTGTTACTTCCGGCTCAAAAGGCACAGGCTCAGCTTCTAAGTTAGGATTCAAGTCAATTTGATCCTGTGGTATCGGATAATATTCGCTTTCTCCTTTCACAAAACCCGGAAGTTCTTGAGTGGCTCTGTCCGTACGGACTAAATCGAAGAAACGTTCGCCCCATTCCAATGCCAACTCAACTTGACGCTCTTCCAGAATTTGATCCAAAGTCGCATTTGCAATCGGAGCTAAACCAGCACGTTCGCGAACCAAGTTTAATGGAGCGTCTCCATTTTGTCCCTTACGAACTTTAGCCTCAGCGTTCATTAACAACACATCAGCATAACGGAATACACGGATATTATTATTATCGCCATATCCAGTACGTCCCGGAGTCATTTGATTAGCCGGTGTATAAGCCTTTCCATTATAAGCAGTCGGTTCACCCGGTTGAGCGACAGGAATATAATCACCGTCACGAGTAGTGGAATCCGTCATGAGGAACGTTGTTTCCGCACGAACCGCTTCACCACGTTTAGAGAATAAATTACGGATTTTCTCAGTCGGCTCAATAAATGCCCATCCAGAGATAGGAGCCTCTCCACGAGGACCTTGGAACGCAAACCAGTTGTCAGAAGAAACGATATCACCACTTCCATTTCCAAAGTCAGTAAATTGATACTCTAGCAAAGACTCATTACACAATTTTCCCGGAATCTTAAACAACTCATAGAAGTCATTATACAACTCAAACTTTCCGCTATTGACGATATCCTCGGTCAAGGCCAATACCTCATCCCATTCATTATCATACATCTTCTGTTTCGCTTTCAACATCTCAGCGGTATATTTTGTAACCGCTCCCGGATGCTCAGACTCATTCGGACGAATAGCCGGTAAGTTTGCTATACAATAATCCAACTCGTCATAAATGTACTTCTTTACATCCTCTTTCGTATTCTTGAATACATTCAGTTCTTGATTGTCTAACAAAAGAGGCACATCGCCAAATAAATTTACCAACTGGAAATAAGCATATGCTCGGAAAAAGCGAACTTCAGCAGCATATTGAGCGTTTAATTGCTTGTCTGACTCACTCGTCAAATGTTTAGCATAATTCTCTAAAGACTCCAATGCTGAATTAGAAGTAGAGACAACATAATAGCAGTTTCCCCAAAGGCCACTTAATGCCCAGAAAGTAGTCAAACGATCATACTGGAATTTACTAGCATACTCATACTCAATCTGGTCCGTAGGAGATCCTCCTTTATTCACATCGTCACCGCGAACTATGATACATCCATACGAGGACCAAGACCCCAGATAACCACGAGCGGTCGCATATACACCGGAAACAGGCATATACATATTCGATTTATTCGTATAATCAATACCCTCTACCTCTACAGTATTCTCTGGAAGCTTATCCAAGTAATCACTACAACTGGATGTCAGCAATGAAAAGGCTAAAGGGATAGCCCATAAAATCTGTTTTTTTAATATATTTTTCATATACTTTTGATTAGCATTTAAAGATTAATAAATAATACGAAGACCTAACGTATAAGAAGATGCTAAAGGATATACACGCTCATCAAATCCATAAGAAGAAGATGCTATCTCACCTTTCTCGTTCTTACTACCCAACTCTGGGCTGAAGCTGTTTGCCTTGAAAACAGTCAAAGGACGATCAGCAGTCAAGCTCAAACGAATGCTCGGCATCTTGAATTTTCCAAAGTCTTTCTTCGGGAATGTATAAGCAACTTGTACATTCTGAATACGGAAATAAGAACCATCTTCTACATAGAATGAGTTAAAGTTAGAGATATTCCAAGGTTTTACAGAACCTTTCGCAGACATATATTCGTTAGTAGAGCCCTCACCTGTCCAACGATTCTCGAACTGATCTAAGTCATAGTTCAATTCAGAGTGCCAACGGCGGTCACCACGTTTACGGTTTACGATCTGGTTTCCAGCTACACCTTGCATAACCATAGAGAAATCGAAATTCTTGTAAGAGAATCCTAAGTTGATACCGTAATTGAAGTTCGGGATATAAGAACCCAATGTTACACGGTCTTTATTATCAATCTTACCATCCTTATTTTGGTCAACATACTTGAAATCTCCGGGCTCCAAACCATTTGCTACAGCAATCGGATCAGCAGCGATCTCTGCGGCATTCTGATAAACACCCTCAATATCATATCCATAGTAAGCATTCAACTCACCACCAACTTGAGAAATCGTACGGAACTCCGCAGAACCACCATATAAATAAGATAAACCATTCAAATCTTTTACCTCATTGTGCAAGGTTGTCAAGTTTGCTCCAATGTAGTAAGAGAAATCTTTACCGATCTTATCAGCCCAGTTAAAAGACAACTCAACACCTGTATTCAAAATCTCACCTCTGTTACCTAATAAGTTACCGGCACCCATTGGCAGAGGAGCGTCGATCACGGCATTTTGAGTCAAACGATAATACCAGTCTGCCTCTATTGTCAAACGGCTATTCAACGTACGAAAATCTAAACCGACGTTCGTCTCATTCACGACTTCCCAACCTAACCAACTAAAATAAACCAAGTTTGTATAACCAGGAACAGCGCTTCCTCCAAATATACCAGAGGTACCCATATCTTGCGTAATGGAAGCGAAACCATCACTAGCCGCAACCTTATCGTTACCTAACTTACCCCAGCTCGCACGTAATTTCAGATAATCAACCCATTTCTGATCTTTCATGAATCCTTCTTCTGAAATATTCCAAGCAGCACCTACAGAAGGGAAATAACCCCATTTCTCTTGGTATTTGGAAGAACCATCAGCACGCATTGTAGCAGACAATAAATATTTGCCTTTATAATCATAAGATACACGACCGAACCAAGAAACACCACGATAAGTCGTACCGTCATCGCCAGTTTTACGTCCATCCGCATTACCTTGATTCAAATAGTAATATTCCTCGTGTCCGCCCGGAACACCTGTAGCTTCTCCCCATAGGTTACGCCAGTTCTCTTCACGTACGGATTGACCCAACATCGCGGTTAAACCATGATCACCGAACCTATCTGTATAGGTCAATGTATTATCTAAAATCCAACTGTGATAAATATCATTCTTCTTATTCAAAAGGGGAGTCGAATTCAACTGAGTTCCACCAACCAAAAATTCTGGAGTATAAGCTCTTGTCTGGATAACATTGATATCTTGGCTATAAGCCGTTTTAAAGAATAACTTATTCTCCGGCAAGAAGTCGAATTGCGCATAGAAAGAAGGCATTACGCGCAACATTGAATTTTTAGAATCATAATACTCCGCTTGAGCAACCGGATTGTAGTAATACTCACTCAAACCGATTTGGGCAGGAGAACCATATTTCGTAGGATACGGATTCAAGGAGCTATTTTCATCATATACAGGAATAATACCCGGTGTACGGAAAGCTGCTAACCAAACCTCGCCGTTTGGCAAGTTTTGCGTAGAGTTGCTCAAAACAACGTTAGCTCCTACTTTCAACCAATCAAAAGCCTTATAATCCGCTTTCGTACGCAAATTGAAACGAGAGTAATCATTTTTAGAATCCAAGATACCATCTTGATACAAATAAGAGGTACCCACAGAATAAGTAGCTTTTTCAGTACCTCCAGAAATGTCTAAAGAATGGTTGTGAGTTAAAGCTGTATGTAAGATCTCATCATACCAGTTTGTATTCGGAAGTGTTCCCCAAACATTTTTAGCGTTATTTACAACAGCCTGTAAGGTTTCATTACCCATCTCACTGATCATAGTCGCATATTGCTCACTATTAGCCATTTTCAATACATTCGTAGCCTTTTGAAAGCCAACATAACCATCATAAGTAACCGTAGCAGGACGATTCAACGCACCTTTCTTTGTCGTAACCAAGACTACGCCATTCGCCGCACGTACACCATAAATAGAAGCGGCAGAAGCATCTTTCAAAATAGACAAATCTTGAATATCACTATTATTCAAGAAATCAATATTATCAAAGAACATTCCATCTACAACATACAAAGGTTGGCTATCCGTATTCATAGAACCGATACCACGAATACGTACGGAAGGACCGGAACCTGGCTGGCCACTATTCGTAATCTGCACACCCGGCACTTTTCCTTGCAAAGCACTCATCGGAGATGATGTCGCATGTTTCGTAATCTCATCAGCCTTGATCACGGCAATTGGAGCTGTCAAATCCTTAGCCTTACTCGTACCATAACCGATAACGACAACCTCTTCCAAGTTTTGCGTATCCTCACTCATCAGAACATTTACTACAGTCTGTCCGTTAACCGGAACTTCTTGTGTAGTCATACCTACATAACTAAATACTAAAGTCGCATTCTTGGGAACATTACTCAAAGTATAGTCTCCATCCATAGAGGTTATGGTACCGTTAGTCGTACCCTTAACCAAAACACTCACCCCGATTGCGGGGTATCCTGTGGCCTTTTCAGTTACCACACCGGTAACTGTCAGATTCTGCGCAAACATTGTTGTCGCGGCAAGTAACAGGCATAAACAAAGCATTAATTTAGCTTTCATTCATTCTAGTTTTAAAGTTGAACATTTGTTTTTACACTCATTATTAAATTTGAGGCAAATGAACACCCAAACCTAAAAAAGGGCAAATTTTTGTATACTTCAACACTACTGCAAGCCTTGCGCAAGCGGAAAATCACTACTTTTATACTACTGCAATACATATTAATTGTCTTATTTTCAGTTATAATACATTTGTTAATTCAAAAGGAGAACATTATATGTTATTAAACACATTTCACTAAATATGGGAACACAAAAATGACAAGGAAAACTCATAGTTATGATTTTCTTATTTCATAGTTATGATATTTTTCATTCATAACTATGAAATTTCTTAGTGGAACTGGATCATGAAATCTACCAAGCTTTGCCCCTCCGGTAGATTTAGTTTTTTACGCAATCGATAGCGCGCCGCCTCGATACCACGTACGGAGAGATTTTGCATACGAGCCATATCCTTAGTTGGCATATTCAAACGTAATAAAGCGCATAATCGTAAATCGCCCGGAGTCAAATCGGGATATCGCTCTTTTAGATTCGTAAAGAACTTTTCGTGGATACGATCGAAATTAGTCTGGAAAATGGCCCATTCATCCTCGCCTGATATATTCTCTTCGATCATGCGGATGAGCTTATCGAAGAATCGTTTCGTATAACTTCCCGATAATTGTTGAGCTTGTATCTCCTTCTTTAAACCTTCGAGGAAATCATTATGAGAGATAACAGATAAAGTAGCGCTGGCTAGTTCCTTACTCTTATAAGTAAGGTCATCTTCTAATTTTTCATTCTCTAGCTTGATAATCAATTGTTCTTGCGCCTTCAATTGCTCTTCTTGCAATCTCTTTTGCTCCTCGTTGACCTTCTTCTCACGCATGACAATCCACATCGTATACATCCTCACCAATACGACCAGTATGCATAAAAACAATGCGAAATAGATGATCAGCGCCCACCAAGAGCTATAAAACGGACGTTCGATCTTGAATGGATAAGACAGAGAGGATAGCTCTTTTCCCCGATCGTCTTTCACAACCGCATGTAACACAAAATTGCCATACGGTAAATTAGAATAAGTCCGTTGAAAATTACTGGTGCCTTCTGTCCATTCATTATCAAATCCGTCCAATTTATAATAGATCTGGAAACGGCGCCCCGTAAAATCCGGATACGAAAACTTAAAAAGAATCGTATTATAGCTATAACTCAATACGGACGCACCGGAAGCCGGTGCGTCCGCTCCCTTGCAAGGGAGCGGAGCGAACTCATTTTCATGCCGATTATAGGCCCTTACCTGCGACAAACTTAATGGAACTCGAGTCGTATCCACATAATTCCGGTATCTGTCATAACGAGCGATCCCCCCGTTTAGACAAAAATAAGACGTCCCGTCGGAAGCCACATAAATATTTCCCCTATCCTCTATGGTCGGATTATCAAACAAAGTAAAAGGAATACGCTGTTTTAACTGGAATCGCCCGGACTCATATCCTAACAATACATATTCCGAATTCCGGATAAACCAATATAAATCATTATTCAAGGAAACAACCCGATAGGTATCGCTTAACTCGGGAAAATCCTCATTCAACAAATCATAAGGAACGATCTTTCCCGTCAAATCCTCATAAGTATAAAACTTACTCCCATCCGAGAAAACAATACGTCCGCGTAATTTCATTACATTAATCGTACCACTCTCATTACCTTCCTCCAGTTTTCCGATATACTCCATCTCTTTCACGCTCCTCAAATCCTCATTCAAGCGAAGACGATAGATACCTTTATACATATGGCTAGCCCATATATTGCCGGTAGGGTCAACCTCAAACGATTTGATCAAATTAGAGAATCCTTCTACATTATGGCTAAACTTCCAACGATTCGTAACCATATCCCGGGTGAAAACACTGAGTGGACGGTAAGACATCTGGAGTAAAACTTCCTTTCCATGGATAATTGTCTTACGTAATGCGGTACCCCCTCCATTGGGACCCGGTATCTGAGTAGCTTTTCGGCCCTCTAGCTGTAAGGTACCTGTATTATGTCCGGCAATCAGTTGATTTCCGACATCGGAGATATACCATGTCTGTTCCTGAGTACCGGGAACCAAGGTTGGGTAACTATCGTTCTCAGATAACGCATAAAGACCTTGGTTCGTAGCTAAATAAATAATATCCTTCTCTATCACCATATCATGCACCATACCAATCTGGGCCTCAAGCGGCTCATAAAAATAGATCGGAGAATTCACATGTATCTGCGCGATACCATTATCCAATGTAACCCATAAATTATCCGAATTATCAGCAAATACTCTCAATACCGTATTATTAATCAAGCCATTCTCCCGGTTGATATGCCACAAAGTTTCCCCCTGCTTATTAATCGCTACAACCCCATTAGAAATCGTACCCACAATAAAAGTGGAATCTTTCATCATGACTCCCCGGTTTGCGATCCCTTCCTTTAATATCTCATTGGCTGGCGTATTCCACACGGACAATTTTTTGCGTACCTCATCATAGATAAAACATCCACTACGAGCCGAGACCAATAATAGCTGATGATCAAACGGCAAGACCGAAACCACATCATCCTCCAAAACCTTTTTCGATAGTAACTCCGTAAACTGGCCGTCATCCATCCGGCAAAAGCTTCCTCCTTCCATAAACTGAACATAGAGATGATCGTCCAATGTGAAAATATACAATGGAGGCAGATCGGATACGCCCTTCCTTACCTTCTCCCCATCATAAATAAAAAAGCTACCGAATGATTGGAAATAGATCTCACCCTTATATTCATTAATCGTCCAGAACTCATCATTATTTAAATAGACGTTTATCTCAGACGAACTGAGTGAATGATAAATCAGATCATTCTCATCATCCACCTCAAAATACCCGAACTCCTCGAAAGAGCCGACATAAATACGTCCCTCCTTCGATATATACAAAGCACGGACACCCAGATTATTCGGTAACTTCACAAGATCCCAGTGAATACCGTCAAAAGCCAAAAGCCCCCGGTTATTGCCAATATACATCTTTCCGCCCGGACCTTGGGCGACCGCCCAATTCTGGTTTCCCGCTTTGTAATCGCTTACGGAATAATTGATGATTTTAGGAATATAGGGTACCTTCGCATTCCCCGTTATACAAAACAACAAGGCAATAACGCAACAAATCAACATACGAATCAACGT
>OGXU01001489.1_pt1 | contig 11398 bp, 10 predicted proteins | sample 1576381 | NCBI WGS metagenome assembly OGXU01 (sample SAMEA3541544, study PRJEB24748) | human gut metagenome | biome: human gut; feature: human-associated habitat; material: faeces | place: China | collected 2012 | reverse complement strand
CTGCTACAGCCTCAGGAACAGGATACATAGTCTTGATTTCCATTGGTGTAGGTAATTTCCTAAAAAATGTACTTCCCATAATGTCTCCTTAAATATTAGTTATATAAATTTGTCTAAAATTATGATGCATAATCATAAAGCAACATAAAATATGCTAAACAATTATAACATAAATTCATAATTATGCAAAAGTAGTATAACATATATATAAAATAATTCAACGGTTTAAAGTGTGAAAATCATAGCAGGATACTTGGATTTTTATAAAAATACTATCTAATAAAAATAGTCATATTTTTTTCAAATATTTTGTTTATAGTAAACACAGTTACTGTCTTATTATTGTAAATATATAAGTAATCTTTTAAGGAATACGATGAAGTGCAATAACTATATTTACCATAATTATATAGGAACAAGACGAGAGTAAATATCAAAAATAACTTGAAAAAAATGTGAAATGTTGTATCATTGTGAAAGGGTACGCCCTAAAAAGAAATGTTTTTCTATATATTTATGTAATGGAGGAAGAATATTGGATAACAAAAATAAAGATATAAAATCAAATGAAAAAAAATCGGACAATGAAAATGTGGATAAAAAAATAGATGAAAAGAAATCAGATAATGAAATAGATGAAACAATATTAGATAATGAAAAAATAAAAAATGATATTACTAATATTATTCAAAAAGGGAAAGAAAGATACAAAACTTACAGAGCTTTCTTTGCTAAAACATACAATAAACACATAATTTATATGTATATAACAATTGCCCTGTTGGTCAATCTATTAATCGAAATGATGGCAAGAGGTTCTTTCCTGAAAGGAATTTATTTCTTGATTGGTTCACCTTATGTATTTTTATGCAATTCAGTAATTATTTTGATGACACTGTCGGTTACATTGTTAATGAGAAGACGACTTTGGGGGTTATCTTTAATCTCTGTTATATGGATTATATCTGGTATAACAAATGCTGTTTTACTTGCAAACAGAGTAACGCCTTTTACTGCAGTGGACTTAATGCTTATTGATAGTGGCTTGGGCGTTATTACAAAGTATTTTTCATTTTTTCAAATTATTTTTTTATTATAAAAACACCCTTTAAAATTTCCCTCATTATCCATACAAATTTTAATTTTTTATTCATATATAATGGAATGATATATTGTTGTTTATCAAAAGTAATTATATCTAATACTGCCTCTAATTTTTTCCCAACTCTTCCCTCTTTTAATGTACAACTTTCTACTCTCATCAAATCTATATCTACATTCATAAATTTCATTTTTTTATTTTTAGTATCTATTTGAATTTTATAAGAAAAAGTTGTTTTTAACTGCTTTACTCCCATAAATATAAAAGCTATAGCAAAAGCAACTCTTACCATATTTCCATCTACCTTAGCCATATATAGCTGAGCCATAGCAATTATAATAAGTGGTAGTGAAACTCCTAATCCAACAACTACCTTTTTTATCTCTGGTGAAAATTTTTCTATCTCATCTATTTGAAATTTTTCTTCATCTAATTTTTTTAAAAATTCATCATAAAATAACATTAACTTAACTCCTTTTTTAGAAAAAGGAGTTATTACAACTACTCTTACTTTCTGTAATAACTCCTCTTTATTACTATTTTACTAAATGGCTTATTTTTTCATCTTTATAATCTAAGTTATGAACTGAATTAATATATCTTATTGTTTTACTTTTTCCTCTTACTACTAAAGTTTGAGTTCTAGCAATATTTCCTTTTCTTTTTATTCCCTCTAATAAATCTCCACTAGTAATTCCTGTAGCTGAGAATATTACCTCATCATCTTTTACTAAGTCATCCATCTTTAATACATCTCCAACTCTTAATCCCATCTCTTCACATCTACGTTTTTCAAAGTTAGAGATTTTATCATTTTCCAAAGTTACTCCTTTAACTTCACTTCTAAGTTTTAATCTAGCTTGCATATCTCCACCTAAAGCTCTAATTACAGCAGCAGAGATAACTCCTTCTGGAGCCCCACCTATACCATATAATATATCTGCATCTGAATCTACTATACAAGTAAGGATAGAACCAGCTACATCTCCATCTGGTAAAGCATATACTTTTATTCCTAATTTTTGTAAATCTTTTATAATTTGTGTATGTCTTGGCTTATCTAATACAACTACCATCATATCCTTTAAATCTTTATTTAATGCTTTAGCAACATTATGAATATTTTCTATAAGAGGTTTATTTAAATCAATTACCCCTTTTGCCTCCGGACCTACTATTAATTTCTCCATATACATATCTGGAGCTTTTAAGAAACTTCCCTTATTTCCAACAGCTAGAACTGTAATAGCATTTGCTTGTCCTTGAGCAGTCATTCTAGTTCCTTCTACTGGGTCTACAGCTATATCTACTGGAGAACATCCATCTAATGTTTCTCCCTCTTCTAATTCACTTTCTGGTTGATTAGCTCTTCCAACTTTCTCTCCAATATATAGCATAGGAGCTTCATCTATCTCTCCCTCTCCTATAACTATCTCTCCATCTATTGAGATTCTATTTAACATAGTTCTCATAGCATCTACTGCTGCTTGGTCAGCGGCTTCTTTATCTCCTCTTCCTACCCATTTGTGAGCGGCTAATGCAGCTGCCTCTGTAACTCTAGCAAATTCTAGTGCTAATTCTCTTTTCATCTTTTCCTCCTAATTATTAATAAATCTATAGATTTCTTCTTTTTCTTTTACCATTTGAAGTTTGTCTCTAGCAATTTTTTCTCTTTGAAAATCATCTTCAAGTTTATCTATTCGTCTATTATAATCCTCTATTTTATTTTTTGCTAGCTCTATTTTTTCCTTTATATCATTCTGCTCTCTCTGTAATTTTTCCATTTTTACATAGCTTCTATACATATAGGGTACAAAAAAGTATATGTTCAAAAGGATTATACCATATAATAAAAATTTTCCAACCCTATTTTCTATCATCATTTACACCTTACTTATTTTCTTTTAAAGTTTCTTTCTTTAACATTTGTAATTTTTTATTTATCATTCTCTTAGCCATAGGAGAAATTTTATCTACAAACAATACCGCATCTAAATGGTCAAATTCATGTTGCATAATTATTGCTAAAAATCCTTCAACCTCTTCTGAAACCTTTTCTCCCTTTTCATTTAAGTAATCAATTTTTATTTTTTCTGGTCTTTGTACTTTCTTATAAATTCCAGGAACACTTAAACATCCCTCTTCAAAATCCATAAGCTTATCTGTCATTGGAGTAATAATAGGATTAATAACCTTTCTTACAACTCCATCTCCTTGGTCACATACAAACATTCTTTTACTAATTCCTACCTGTGGAGCTGCAAGCCCTACTCCTTTAGCTTCATGCATAGTTTCTACCATATTATCAAGTATCTCAAGTATCTCATTATCAATATTTTCTACTTCTTGAGCTACCTCTCTAAGTACAGCTTCACCATACTTTTTTATTTCGTAAATCATCTATTCACCTCTATATAAATTTTTTATTTTTAAATTAAATTGATAGGATCTATATCTATCACTATTCTAATTTTATCATTTTTTTCATAATTTGTAATCTTTAATTTTAATTTCTTTTTAAAATTATTTATCTCTTTTATACTTCCTTTTATAAAAATATTATATCTATACCTATCCTTTACCTTATACACCATACTTCTCATAGGTCCATAGAGCTCTACTCTATCATATTTTATATCTCTATAAAAATCTTGTACAAAATTTTCTAAGTATTTTTCATATTTAGAAGATATTCCTATATTAATAGTCTTTGAAAATGGAGGGTATTCCAATAACTCTCTATTTCCTATCTCTTCACTATAAAATCCTTCATAGTCACTCTCTTTTACTCTTTTAAAAACTGGATGTTCACTTTGATATGTTTGAACTATAACTCTTCCTTTTTTATCCCCTCTTCCAGCTCTTCCAGCTACCTGTGTAACCAATTGAAATGTTTTCTCTCCAGCCCTAAAATCTGGAAAATTTAGTATTGTATCAGCATTAACAACTCCTACTAGAGTTACATCTGGAAAATGTAATCCCTTTGATATAAGTTGTGTCCCTACCATTATATCATATTTTTTTTCTAAAAAATCAAAATACATCTTTTCAAAAAACTCTCTATCCTTGGACATCTCAGAATCAACTCTAATGACTCTTACATCAAAATATTTTTTTATCTCCTCTTCTACCCTCTCTACTCCCTTTCCACTATGTATAAGGTTAGAACTTCCACATTTACTACAATGACCTGTATATTTTTTTACTCTTCCACAATAATTGCACTTAAGTACCCCTTGACTTGCATAGTAACTATATTTTATAGAACAGTGAGAACACTCCTCTACATATCCACAATCTTTACATTGAATATATGTAGAATATCCTTTTCTATTTAACAGTAAAAGAACTTGCTCCCCCTTTAATAGAGTTTTTCTTATCTCTTCTAAAAGTCTCTTACTAAAATATATACTCTCTTCTCCCTTCATATCTACTATCTCTATCTCTGGAAGAAGTGCATTATTATATCTATTTTTTAATTCAACCATTTTGAAAAGATTTTTTTGTGAAAAATAATAGGTTTCAATAGATGGGGTAGCTGAACCAAGAATGAGCTTTGCTCCTTCTAATTCTGCTCTTTTTATAGCTACCTGTTTAGCATTGTATCTAGGGTTATTATCCTGTTTATAAGTAGTTTCGTGCTCCTCATCTAAAAATATATATCCTAAATTCTCAACAGGAGCAAATATAGCTGAACGAACTCCCAATACAATCTTTTTCTTTCCTATGTAGATATTATACCACTCTTTTGCTCTTTCACTTGCTGTAAGTTTACTGTGAAGTATAGCAATATTTTCTTTAAACTCCCCTTTAAATCTATTTATCATCTGTGGAGTAAGAGAGATTTCTGGAACTAAAAATATACTTCCCTTTCCCTCATTAAAAGCTGACTTTATAATACTAATATATACTTCTGTTTTTCCTGAACCTGTAACTCCTTTTAAAAGATAGTTTTTTTCTATACCAGAGATTATTGTTTCCCTTGCTTTTTTTTGTTCCTCATTTAGCTCCCTATCTCTACTTTCAATCTCTACCTCATCTATCTCTTCTACTTTTTCCTCTTCAGCTTTTATAAATTTTTCTAATCTTAAATCTCCAGCTTTTAAAAGCTTTTCTAACTCTTTTTTAGGGAATATTTTTTCAAGAGTTTCCTCTTTAACTCTCTCTCTTCTTTTAAAATATTCATAGATATTTTTTTCTACCAATTCTAAATCTAAAATTTTTGAATAATCAACTACTATATTTACCTTTCCATCTTTTAGAAGTAATCCAGATTTCAAAAGGGAGTTTATTTTATCTAGTCCAAAATTTTTACTTAGAGCTCCCTTAGTTACACTTACTCTTTTTCTAAAATACTCTCTTATCTCAGGATTAATTATTTCTGTATCTAAAAATTCTATAATATCTCTAGGAAAATAAAATTTTTCATATTTTACACTTAATCCACTTGGAATAGCTGAAGTTATAACTTGTTCATAACTGCTCATATAGTAATTTTTTATCCAGACTAAAAGTTTTATATAATTTTTTGAAAGTTTTATAGAGTTTTCCATTCTTTTTTGAATAGGTAAAACTCTATAATTTTTCTCTTCATTAGTATCTTGAGCTATTATAAGTCCTGTCCTTTGTTTTCCTCTAAAAGATATAATTACTCTATCTCCTACCTCATATTTATCTTCTCTATCTTCATATGTATATAGTTCTCTAGTATTGTCCACATAAATCTTATAATATCTCATATTATCTCCTACTTTAAAACTATTCTTATCTCTTTGACATCTTGTAGTGATTCTCCAGCTTTAGGATACTGTTCCTTAACTAGTCCTGTTCCTTTTACTTTCACTTCTATTCCACTATTTTTAAAAATCTGTATTACATCTTTAGGATTTAAATCTTTTAAATCTGGCATCAATATATCCTTTAACTCCTCTTTATATCCATTTTCAAAGTTTTTTACTTGAGAAAGGCTGGATATATTTTCTGATAATATATTTTTTGTTTTTGTTATTCTTTTTACAATCTCACCAAAAACTGGAGCTGCAGTTGCTCCTCCAAATTTTTCAAATACAGTTTCTCCCTTAGGTTTTAAAAACATTACTAAGACAACATACTTAGGTTTCTCTACTGGAAAAAAACCAATAAATGAAGAAAGATAGTTCTCTTTTAAGTATCCTCCCTTTGTACTTAACTGAGCTGTTCCCGTTTTTCCTCCTACCTTATATCCTGGAACCTCTCCTCTTTTAGCTGTTCCATCACTAACTACTTTTTCCAACATATCTCTCATCTCATTAGAAAGCTTCTCTGAAATAACTCTTCTCACTTGGGTAGCAGGGTTTCTTCTTACCACTATTCCATTTTCATCTGTTATTTTTTCTACAAGACGTGGTTCATATAAAATTCCCCCATTTACAAGGGCAGAAAAAGCTGTAATCATCTGAATTGGCGTAACAGCTATCCCCTGTCCGAAGGACATAGTACTCTTTTTTAATCCATCCCATCTTTTATAAGGTATGGTGTATGGTTTTATCTCTCCAGGAAAGTCTATTCCTGTCTTATCATAGAAGCCAAATTTTTTAAGATACTCTTCAAATTCCTGATTAGTAAATTTGTCCCCTATCATAACCATACCAACGTTACTAGATTTTTTCAGTACCTCTTCTGTTGTTAAAACTCCTTTAGTATTTCTACTAGCTTCTTTTATAGTATGTCTATACTTTGTTATTTTTCCATCTCCTATATCAAACTTAGTATATTTACTTACAAGTCCAGCATCAAGGGCTGAAGCTACAATTATAGGCTTAAAAATAGAACCTGGTTCAAATTGATTTTGAAATATAGGATTTCTAAGTGCTCTATTTTTAAAAATAGTATAGTATGAAGTAGCTAGTACTTTTCCATTATTTGGATCCATTATTATTCCATATGCTTCTTCTGAACCAGAAGAGATAAATTTTTTTCTAACCTCATCATTTAAAATAAATTGTATATCACTATCTATTGTAGTATGAAGATTTTTACCATTTAAACTTACTTTTATATTTTCTTTTGAAAATGGCAACTTCATTCCCCTATTTTTTGTATAGATATTTTGTCTTTCCAAAATCTTCTCTTTTAAATATCTCTCATACTGTCTTTCTAAACCAAATACTCCTATTTTATAGGCATTAGAACTATTAGTATAGCCTATAAATCCAACTAAATTTTTATAAATTTCAGGCTTATAATAAGTTCTCTCTATACTTCTGTCAAACTGTACTATATTTCTTGTAATTTTATATTTTTTTACTATCTCTTGAATTTTTTCTTTTTGTTTCTCACTTAAGTTTTTAGCTATTACCTTATACTTTCTATTTTTTTCATACCCCTCTTTTATCTCCCTTAAAAGTTTCTCTTTATTTTTTCTAATATAAGGCTCATCTAATATTTTTTCTATTCCTTTTAAATTATCTTCATTATCATATATAGCACTAGGATTTATTCCCAACATATATATGTTTTTATTAAAAGCTAAACTCTTTCCATTGCTGTCAAAAATATTTCCTCTATTTCCATAACTTTTATCATTTTTTCTTATCTGTTCAATAGCTTTTTTCTCATATGTTTCATAGTTAAAAAGTTGAACTTGAGTCAATCTTACAACTATTAATAAAACTACAAACAAAATAACATTAGATGCTAAAATTGTTCTTTTATTAAAATTATTAGCTCTATGGTACTCTCTTTTTTTCATAAAAATATGTAAAAAATAAAAAAGTAACAAGACTAAAAAAACAGTTAATAGATATAATTTATAATAAACTGAAACCCCTATCCCCATTAAAGTTGAAAGTAGAGTAATTATCTTTAGGTATTTCACTTTTTTCCTCCATAGTTTTTGTTTATTTAATTATACCAAATTTTTTAAATTCTTGTTACTTTATTTTTTTATTCTATTGTTTTTTTATTTATTCAGCTCTAAGAGCATCTACTGGATTTAATTTTGCAGCTTTTTTTGCTGGAGTAACTCCAAAAATTATTCCAATTCCCATTGATACTATCAGGGATATAAGTATCGTCACTAGAGAAAAAACTGGAGTTATCTCTATAAAATATCCTATAACTACAGCTAACAAAACTCCAAAACCTATTCCTAGTACTCCTCCTATTCCAGTCAATATAATTGACTCCATTAAAAATTGTGATAAAATATCAAAATCTGTTGCTCCTATAGCTTTTCTTATTCCTATCTCCTTAGTTCTTTCTACAACACTTACAAGCATTATATTCATTACTCCTATTCCTCCTACAAAAAGAGAGATTCCTGCTACAAAAGTAACAAATATATTGAGAGTAGTAAGTATGCTATCAAAAGAAGCAGCTCCATTATTTTCTACATTTATATCATATAATTCAGCTTCACTTGTTATTGTTTCTAATAGTGTTCTAGCTTCTGTCATACTAAGAGCCATATCCTCTGGTGTTTTAGATTCTAATATTATAGTTGTATATCCTGTTTGAGAACTATCATATAATTTTTCATAAGTAGGAAGAGGCATTCTTCCAAATCTAGGTACTCTTTTCCCTCCCATTACTTTTATCATCTGTTCCAATGGATTTTGATATACTCCTACTATTTTATAAGTCTGTGGATTTCCAAATCTTCCTTTAAAAATCTCTAACTTCTGTCCTAAAGCAGCTCTAGCATTTCCAAATAAATCTTTTGCTGTAATATTATCTATGGTTATTACCTTCTCACTATTTTCATATTCAAAAGAGAGTAAATTTCTTCCATAGAGTATTTTCACTCTATCTATCTCCTCATAATCTGGAGTTGTAGCATTGAACATTACCATCTGTCTTCTATTACTTTCCCCTATCTTTATTCCAAAATTACTATTTATTTTAGGACTTACTGCTTTAAATTTATTACTTGCTTGTAATTTTTCAACTATATCCTCATTTAAAAGATATTTCCATCTAAAATTCTCATCAGTTTTGTCTATTGTGATATTAAATTTTCCATATCCCCCCTCTTTTAAATCTCCTGTTATACTCTCCTGTCCTCCCTTTCCAATAGATGACATAGTTATCACAGAAGAGATTCCTATTATTATTCCCAACATTGTAAGGAATGACCTCATCTTATTTCCTTTTATACTTTGAATAGCACTTTTTAAACTTTCTAAAAAATTCATCTGCTATCACCATCTCTTATTATCTTCCCATCTTTAAAAAGCAGGATTCTTCTTACATATTGAGCTACCTCTGGTTCGTGACTAACTATTATTATAGTTTTTCCTTGAGAGTTTAATTCTGTAAAAAGTTCCATTATCTCTTTTTCTGAAACACTATCTAAATTTCCAGTAGGTTCATCTGCCAAAATTATAGCTGGATTATTTACCAGAGCTCTAGCTATTGCTACCCTTTGTTTCTGTCCACCAGATAACTCATTTGGTTTGTGATGTATTCTCTCACCTAATCCTACTTTCTCCAACATCTCTTTGGCTCTTTTTTCTCTTTCATTTTTATGTACACCTGCATATACTAATGGTAACTCTACATTTTGTAGGGCTGTCAATTTAGGGAGAAGATTAAAAGCTTGGAACACAAACCCTATCTTCAGATTTCTTATTTTAGAGATATCTTTCTCATCTATCTGAGATATTTTTATATCATCTAGTGTGTATTCCCCTTCAAACTCTCTATCTAAACAACCTAAAATATTCATCATTGTAGATTTTCCACTTCCACTACTTCCCATTATAGCTACATACTCTCCTTTTCCTATTTCAAAGTTTATATTCTTTAGAGCATGTAGCTTCATCTCACCATTTACATAATATTTATTTAGCATTTCCACTTTTAACATTTTGGCTACCTCTACCTCTCATTTGTAGTATTACTTTTTGATTATCTTGTAAACTTTCATCTGGAGTTATGAGTATAGTTTCACTTCCTGTTAATCCTTTTTTTACAATTACATTATCCCCTTCAAGATTTTCTATCTCCACTTCCTGTCTTTTTACAATTCCATCACTATTAGCTACCACTACAAAATATTTTTTATCACTTTCTAATACAGATGTTTTAGGCACAATAATCTCGCTCTCTTGTTCATCTAAATATATAGTTGCAGTTACTTTAAATCCTGGAACTATATATGGAATAACTTCATCTGGTTTTACCTCTGTCTCTAATATATTTTCTGAAGTTGTCTCTGACACCTCTGAAATCTTAGATATTTTTGTTACTTTTCCAGGAAAATTTTTTTTCTTTTCAAAAGCCTCAGGTTTTAGAAGTATTTTTTGTCCTATATACACATTTTTTACATCATACTCTGGTACTTCTAAAACTATTTTTATATCTGATAAATCCGCTATCTCCATAAGTGGAGAGTCTGTATCAACTAGATAATTCTCTTGAGCTGTAAGAGAGGTTATAGTCCCACTTACTGGACTCAATATTTTCTCAGCTGTTTTTGCTAGATCCTCTTCATACTCCTCTATATTTATCTCTACTTTTCTTATCTCCTCTTCCAACTCTTTTACACTATTAGCTGAACTTCCCCCTATTTTATATAGCTCTTTTTCAACATTGTAATCTCTTTTTAATTTAGATAGAGCTAACTTCTCTCTCTCTAAGTTTCTTTCTATATTATTTCTCTCTGTTTCATCAAAAGTCATTAAAAGTTGTCCCTTTTCTATAAAATCTCCCTCTTGAACAAATACCTCATCTACTTTTAATTTTTTATCTACAAAGACTTTTTTCGTATCATTTACTTCTACCTTACCATTTACATCTATATAACCTTTTACATTTCCACTTCCTACCTTCATAGCACTATAGGTAGTAAGATTTTCCATTACCTTTTTACTATTACTATATCTTATAAACTCTAATCCTAACAGAATTAAAACTACTACTCCTATTCCTACAATCTTAAAATTTATCTTTTTCATTTTTCTCCCCTTATCATTATTTCATAAATATATCCATTTAGATTATTCTTAGCCTTCTCTTTAGCCACTTCATAGTTTATATATGAATTAAAATATTCCATTACCTCTACATAATCAACTTTTCCTAAAGAGTATTCCAATTTTTTTATATTATATTTAGATAACTCTAATTCAGAATTATTTTTATTTACCTCATACTCTTTTAAATAATTTTCATAATTATTGAGTATTGTTAATTTTTCTCCCTCTCTCTCATTTATTTTTTGTTTTAAGTTTATCTCTTGTTGTAGTAGATTATCCTTTTCATTTTCTAAATCTATATTCAAATCAAATAATTTTTTAGAAAACTTTAAAACTA
>OGXU01001459.1_pt1 | contig 11523 bp, 9 predicted proteins | sample 1576381 | NCBI WGS metagenome assembly OGXU01 (sample SAMEA3541544, study PRJEB24748) | human gut metagenome | biome: human gut; feature: human-associated habitat; material: faeces | place: China | collected 2012 | reverse complement strand
ATTTGAGGAGCAGATTTCCAGAGCGGTTGATATGGTCAGAGGAGCGCAGCAGGTAATTCTCATCGGAGTTGGTTCATCAGGAACACTTGCCAGATATGGCGCCAGGTATTTTTCAAATGTGGGAAAATTCAGTCAGTATATTGATGATCCGTACTATCCAATTTCCAGAGACACGTATATTGACACGGTTGTGATTGCGCTATCAGAGTCGGGTGAGACCAGACAGACAATCGAGATGACAGAAAGTTTCAAACGTCATCAGTGTAAGATTTTAAGTATCACAAACAAGGATTCTTCCACATTGTCTAAAATTTCGGACATGAATCTGTCTTATTTTGTGACAGAGAGATTTGTGGAAGGGCGGTACAATGTGACATCACAGGTTCCGGTACTGTTTCTGATGGAAACGATTGCGAGAAGACTCTAGTGTGCTGTATCATTCATATTTCGCATAATGACTTGCCTGAATTCCACTCTACTGCGTTGTCGTCAATCGACGATGCCACCGCATCGCCTCACTCCGCCGCCTTGCAGACTGAAAATTCATTCTGTGTCATTATGCTGAAAGTGAATGAGACAGTACACTAGATTTTAAAGGATATTAGGTTATGATAAAATATGATTGGATTCGTTCGAATAGAAAAACAATGAGCATTCAGATTAAGACAGATGGAAAAGTAATTGTGCGGACACCATATGGCATTTCCAAATATCAAGTGCAGATGTTTATCGAGGAGAAGAAACAGTGGATAGAAAAACATTTGAAAGAGATTTCAGAAAGACAGATGAGCAATAAGATTCTTTCAGAAGAGGAAAGGCTGAAGGGAGTTCAAAAAGCTTTGTGTGTGATTCCGGAACGTGTAGAGTATTTTGCAGAGATGATGAATGTTACTTATGGGAGAATTACGATACGAGAACAGAAAACAAGATGGGGAAGCTGCAGTAGCAAGGGCAATTTGAATTTTAACTGGAAACTTGTACTTATGCCAGAAGAGGTGTTAGATTATGTGGTTGTACATGAACTGGCACATCGGAAGGAGATGAACCATTCAGAAAGATTTTGGAATCATGTTGAGAAGGTTTTACCGGATTATCAGGCAAGGAGAAAACTGTTGAGAGAGTTGGAACACAGACATTTGTAAGAGACAGGAAGAGTAAGAGAGTAATCTTAGCAAAATCTTAATTAAAAATAAAGAATCTATAAAATAGTATTTGACATTCATGTACAATATTGTTATCATAGATTTAGACAAAAAATATTAATGGATTGTTACTGCTCGGCAGGCAAAACCAAGTCTGGTAGATTATGATGATTGATCTGCTTTGATTTGGTTTTTTATTTTTTAGGAGTCTTTTTATGGAGATTGTCAAAATAATTAATAACAATATCGTAAGTGCATTAGATGATGAGAATAAAGAAATTGTAGTAATGGGAAAAGGACTTGGTTTCCATACAAAGGCAGGTCAGAAGATACCAGAAGAGAGAATTGAGAAGATTTTTCGATTGAATGATGAAAGTGAGATTGGAAAGTTCAAGGAGCTCTTAGAAGCGATGCCATTAGAGCATATACAGACTTCTGTGGAAATCATAGATTATGCCAAGAGTGTTTTGAAGAGGCGAATCAACCAGAACATTTATATTACATTAACTGATCATATCAATTTTGCAATTACAAGAGTAAAGGATGGAATGGAATTTCCTAATCCACTTTTGTGGGAAGTGAAGAGTTTTTATCCAAGTGAATATCTGATTGGAGAATATGCAATCGCTTTGATTCGCAAGGATTTAGGAATCGAATTTAAGACAGATGAGGCGGCTTCAATTGCACTTCATATTGTGAATGCAGAATATGATTCCGATATGAGTAATACAATGAGAATAACTACAACTATTCGTGAGGTATTAAGTATTATTGAGAATTTTTTTGGAATGAAGCTATTCTCGTATATCGGTTACGACGAGCGCCGGGAAAAGGTAGGAGTCCGGACGGAGATCGACGTGACGCTGGCCGAAAGCTCGACGCTGGTGAATGAAGTGGTGGTGATCGGTTACGGCACGCAGTCGCGCCGTACGCTCTCGACAGCCATCTCTAAAGTCAGCGGCGAGGTCTTCGACAATGCACCGGCCGCGACCGTGGGCGATGCGCTGAAAGGCCGGGTTGCGGGACTGCACGTACAGACGAGCAACGCCATAGCCGGAGAGTCTCCCCGCATGATGATTCGCGGCGGATCGTCCATCACGATGGGCAATGATCCGATCTACATCGTGGACGGGGCTTTGCGCGAGGACCTGACCGGTATCAATACGAACGACATTGAGTCGATGGAGGTGCTCAAGGACGCCGCCTCGGCCAGTATCTACGGCGCTAGGGCATCCAACGGCGTAATTCTGGTCACGACCAAAAAAGGTTCGTTGGCAAAGGGCCCCCAGATCGTGTTCGACCTCCAGCTGGGCTGTTCGTCTCCTTCGCGCAAATGGGATTTCATGAATGCCCGCGAATACATTAGTTTTCTTCGTCCCGTTATCAGCAAAGCCTATGCGAACGGCATTGAGCACAATGCGAAGACCATGCTTTCGGGTCCCAATGCCTACGGTACGGGAAACACGGCGCCGAATGCCAACTATTCGACCCGTTATCTCGATTACGGGCAGCCGGTCCCGGCAGGTTATCAATGGATGTACGATCCGCTGGATGCTAATAAGGTGATTATCTTCACCGATACCGACTGGCAGTCGCAGTGGTTCACCGACGCATTCTGGCACAAGGAGTACATCGGTGTAAACGGGGGAACCGACAAACTGAAATATGCCGCGTCGGTCAGTTATCACGGCGACGACGGCATGGTTGCGATGAGCAGCTACAAGGTCTTCACCCTGCACGGCAGCACGTCGTTCAAGATTACGAAGAATCTGGAGGCGTCGACTACGTTCGACTTGTCGCGCCAGAAAAAGCATCCGCTCATCGACAACTACTATCAGGCCATCGGCCGAGGCATCATAGCCGCACCCACGGCGCGCGAATTCGACGACAACGGCGACTGGTGTCAGCTGAGCTCCAACGGCAATGCCCATAGTGCGGGATGGTACGAGTCGTTCTACGACCGCGAGCAGGCCATCAACCGGGCTTCGGGGACGTTCGGACTCAAATGGAACATCACCGACGGATTGACGGCTTTCGCGCAGTACAACTATTTCGACAACTCCTACCGGGGAAGTTATTATGCCTACGGAGAGCGCAACGGCACTCCCAATAACGTCTCGCTGGAGCGCAACACCACCGAAACCCGCGAACAAACCATCCGGGACATCTTTACGGCTCATCTCAATTACAACAAGACGTTCCGCGACGTGCATACGCTGAACGTTACCGGCGGTTATGAGTATATGTCCCAGAATTACTGGAAGGTGAAAGCCAATGCGAAAGGGGCTTCGTCGGACGATGTGCCTGTGCTCGGCTCCGGTTCGATCTTCACGGCGAGCAATCAGGACGAGAAGCAGGCGATGATCTCCTATTTCGCGCGGGCATCGTACAATTATGACGACCGTTACATCGTTTCGGGAACGTTTCGTGCCGACGGGTCCTCCAAATTTGCTGTCGGCAATCAATGGGGCTATTTCCCGGCCGGTTCGGTGGCATGGGTCATTTCGGAGGAACCGTTCTGGCGCAATGCCAAGAAGACGGCCAACACCTTCAAGTTGCGCGCCTCCTACGGACAGACCGGTAACAACGGCATCGGGCTTTACGATGCATACGGCGCATTCGCGACCGGCACGTACCACGGGCACACTACATTGCTGCCGTCCGCCATGGCGAATTCGGCCCTGAAGTGGGAGACTACCACGCAGCTTGATCTCGGTATGGATTTGGGATTTTTCGGCGACCGGCTGCGGTTTGTGTTCGACTACTACAACAAACATACGGACAATATGCTGTTTTCCATCTCCGTACCCGATACGGGACCCTATTCGTCGGTCAAGGCGAACGTGGGCAGCGCCCGGTTCTACGGCGTGGAAGTCGAGCTTAGTTCGGTGAATATCCGCAGGGAGCATTTCAGCTGGACGACCGACATTACGTATTCGTTTACCCGCAACAAGGTGTTGTCGCTGCCCGGAGAATATGCCTATGACGAGATCGATGCGGACGGCCGTGCGACGGGGCGGCGTGCATACCGTATCGGCGGATACAAAGCTTCCGAGAGCGGTTACCGCTTCGGCGGTACTGCCGTGGGCGAACCGCTGGGACGCATATACGGCTATAAGATCGACCACATCATCCAGACGGAGGCCGAGGCTGATGCGGCTCTTTACGACGAACAGTCGAACGGTTACCGCGTAGGCGACGGACGTATGGTCAAGGGGCGCAAGGATGCCGGCGACTATGAATGGCGCAACCGCAAAGGTTCCGCGCGCAGGGACGGCGAGGAGATCATCAACGACGAGGACCAATTCTATCTGGGCAATGTCATGCCTCACTCGACGGGAGGTATCAACAATACGTTCCGCTACAAACGGCTTTCGTTGAACGTCTACTGCGACTTTGCGCTGGGACATTCGATCATCAACGGCATGAAGGCCCATCTGCTGCGCAACACCATGGGCAACTGCAATTCGACGATCGGCCGTATCGCGTACGACTGCTGGCAGCATCCCGGCGATACGGATGCCAAGTACGCCCGCTTTTTCCCCAACGATTCCGACTGGGGCAACCGCAACTGGCGCCAATCGAATTTCATGGTTGAAAAAGCCGACTATTTGTGTCTGCGCGACGTTTCGCTCTACTACGACCTGCCCGAACACTGGCTGCGCAAAATCGGCATCCGGAAAGTGACGGTGGGCGTAACCGGGAATACGCTTTGTTATTGGACGGGAGTTACGGGGGCCATCAGCCCCGAAAGCGGTATCGGATCCAATGCGGGTGCAGGCATGTATACGCCCGTGTCGACCAGCAATTCCAACTCCGACATCACCGCCAATATGATGCCGGTTCCGCGCAAGATCATCTTCAGCCTCAAACTGGTTTTCTAACGTTTCAGACCTTAAAACAACCAACCATGAACTATAAAAACATAAGATCGCTCCTGCTCGTATGGATTGCCGCGGGAGTTGTCTCCTGTCACGGCGATTTGGACATCATGCAGGACAACAAACTATCCGTGAGCAATATGTGGAAGACGTCCATTCAGGTCGAGAACTCCACTTACGCATCTTCTGCCAACTACTGGAAGAATGCCATCGGCATGAACGAAGGACTGATTCACCTCAATGTGCTCGACACCAAGAAGCAGCAACAAGAAAAACTTCTGGCATACGGCCGCAAAACGGGAACAGATACTTATCAAAAAGCATTTGATGCCATCCGCGAAATCGTAAGCAAACGCCATGACGCTGTTTATCACCAGCAAGCCATCTATGAAGTTTGCAAACTGGGAACGGAATTCTATAAAATTCCTTCCACAGACCAAGTGCTGGAAGCACTGAAACAAGGCTACAAAGTGCCCCACGCTACCAAAGAAATCAATCCGCTGGATCATGCATTGAGCCGGTTGGGTAAACAGGCCGACAAGTTCTTTAATAAAGATTACAGTCCCGAAGTAGACCGCAAAGTCTCAAAGGCACTGTTAAAGACTTATGCCGAACTGATTCCTGCCGAACAGCGCATCAGCATATTCCGGGTGATAGACAAGAAGTTCAAAGGAGATATCGATGCATTTGTAGATGCCTGTTTCGATACTTCTATCTTCCGCAGTCGTGAAGCCTTTGACCGGTTCATGGCCAAACCGGATGCCAAAACCATAGAAAACGACTTGATGGTGCAATATGCCAAATCCGTAGACGAAGGGTATGAAAAGACCGACCAGGCTATGAAAGCAGAAACGGATGCATACAACCTTGCACACAAGACATGGGTGGAAGGTATGATGAAACTGAAACAACAGGAAGGCACACCCATTTATCCCGATGCCAACTCTACATTACGTCTCACTTACGGAAAAATCGGCTCTTACAGCCCGAAGGACGGAGTGGAATACAGTTATTATACGACACTGAAAGGCGTAATGGAAAAAGAAGACCCGGATAATTTCGAGTTCGTGGTGCCGGCAAAACTGAAAGAATTGTATAACAACAAGGATTTCGGCCGTTATGCCATGAAAAATGGAGAAATGCCTATCTGCTTTGCCACAGCCACCGATAATACGGGAGGTAACTCCGGTTCACCGGTCTTCAACAGTAAAGGCGAATTAATCGGTACCGGATTCGACCGTAACTACGAAGGTTTGACAGGTGATATCGCCTACAATCCGCAGTTACAACGTGCCGCTTGCGTAGATATCCGATATACTTTGTTTATCATCGATAAGTTTGCAGGTGCAAAACATCTGATAGATGAAATGACTATTGTGGAATAGTGGTAGTTTGTTTTCATTTTAGCACACTACCTTCCTCGTCTCTAAAAAAGAGGCTGTCAAAACGTGGATAATGCTGTCGTTTAGTTTATAGGGGCGAGGTTCGCTCGCCCGAAAACAGTTTGCTTTGTGCCTTCGGGCAGGCAAACCCTGCCCCTACAGCTGACGATGGGATAGACCGGTTTAGTTTTTTTTTGCCTTCCTTCCCCTCGAAATCCGGAAATTATACAATACGGGGTGACCGGTCATCTACTTTTTATCTGTAAACAAAAGGAAGATTAAGTTATTTCTTACCACTGTCTAAGACCTTTTAAGCGGAAGATTATTACAGTCTGTTATAACAGACTGTACAGTCCACCGTAACAGACTGTACAGTCCATTGCAGCAGACTATACAGTCCACAGCCGAAGACTATAAAAGTTTGCCGTACGCGAAGACTTAACCTAAAAGGAAAAAGGAGTTAATCCGACTGATGAAAGGACTTATCATCCGGTTATTCTTGGCTTATGTGCGGAGATGAATCAAAATAGAACAAAACCGGCATTTTATTCAAAAGATGAGAATGCTCTACTTGTTCTCTTTATCCAGTTCCTGCGGAATGCGGAATGCTGTATACAGTTCGAGTATGGCAGCAATGGAAAGACAGACAATCCACTCATTACGGTTCATCGTAAACATCAGTACTCCCGCAAAAACCAACGCAATGGCACCAAAGATTTGCTGCCTCCTCAATCGCTTGACGATAAAGTTCTTGCCATCATACCGATTTCCCATCACCTGTACATAGCCGAACATCACCGCACCCACTGTGTATATAAAAGGAGCAAAATCCCAACGGGTTATTTGCAATACTGCACCAAGCAGCAACAGCCCGGCACCTGCCATAAATATTATATTATAAAGATTCTTCATTGTTCAAAAACGTAAACATCCTCATTTGGTTTCTTCATCAGATACTTCTCACGGGCTATTTTCTCCAAAGCCTCGGGATTGCTGGTCAACTCTTTCAGCTTCTCGGTATCCTCCTCATATTGCTTTCTGTATTTTTCTATTTCACTATTTAACGTACTTATTTCATTACGGTGCTTTGCGCGCTGAATCAGACTGTTTTCATCCAAAAAACCAATAACCACAAGAAATACCAGCAGCGTAATCATATACTTATGGTGCCGGATGTAGTTCCAAATAGTCAGCAATTTACTCATATCTAACGTTCTTTTTTCTCCTTTGCGCAAAGATAGAAATATTTCAGGCAACCATACATAAAAACACCGATAATTTATGTACTTTTGCAGAACTCATATTTAGTAAAGGAACTCCGCTTATGGAAAATTATATCGTATCGGCACGAAAATATCGTCCCGCTACATTCGAATCGGTTGTGGGCCAACGTGCTTTGACCACTACCCTGAAAAATGCGATTGCTACCGGCAAGCTGGCACATGCCTACCTGTTCTGCGGTCCACGCGGTGTGGGCAAGACAACCTGTGCGCGTATCTTTGCCAAAACCATCAACTGCCTGTCTCCCACTGCTGACGGAGAGGCGTGCAACCAATGTGAATCGTGCCTTGCCTTCAACGAGCAACGCTCATATAACATTCATGAGCTGGATGCCGCCAGCAATAACTCCGTAGAAGACATCCGTTCGCTGATAGAGCAAGTACGTATCCCGCCGCAAATCGGCAAATATAAAGTATATATCATTGACGAGGTACACATGCTGTCCCAAGCTGCCTTCAATGCTTTTCTGAAGACCCTGGAAGAGCCTCCTCATCATGCCATTTTCATCCTTGCCACTACCGAAAAGCATAAGATATTGCCTACTATCCTGAGCCGTTGCCAAATCTATGATTTCAACCGCATCGGCATTAAAGATACCACAGAGCACCTGCAATATGTGGCAAAGCAGGAACATATCAATGCCGAACCCGAAGCGCTGACCGTCATTGCCCAAAAAGCGGATGGAGGTATGCGTGACGCGCTTTCCATCTTTGACCAGGTAGTAAGCTTCACAGGGGGAAACATTACTTATAAAAGTGTCATCGAGAACCTGAACGTATTGGATTACGAATACTACTTTAAATTGACGGATTTATTACTTGAAAACAAGGTACCCGAAGCAATGCTGCTTTTCAATGATGTACTGAAAAAAGGATTTGACGGCAGCCACTTTATTACGGGACTTTCTTCACATTTCCGCGATTTATTGGTGAGCAAGGATGCCTCAACTTTACAACTGCTGGAGGTAGGTGCAAGTATCCGTGAGCGTTATCAGGCACAAGCCCGGAAGTGCGAGGCCAAGTTCCTGTACAAAGCCATGAAGCTGTGCAACGACTGCGATTTAAACTATCGCGCCAGCAAGAACAAACGCTTGCTGGTAGAGCTGACACTGATACAATGTGCGCAACTGACCTTGCCCGACGCTGACGATTTGGCCGGTGGGCGCAGCCCTAAAAAGAATCACATAAAACCCATATTTACACAGCAAGCAACTCCTGAAGTTGCCACGCAATCGCAGCCTCAGGCTCCGGTTGCCGCTGCACAGACCGGTGTTGCTCCGGCTGCTTCATCACCGACTGCAACACAAGGTTCTACAAACGGAATGAATACGGGTGGACGTCCCAACCCGCTGCCTACGACAAAGGAAGAAAAGAAAATTCCAGTATTTAAAGCGGGTACGTTGGGCATGTCCATACGCCGTCCCCTGCATGAACAAACAGCTGAGAAAACAGATGCAAAAAACACCTCTGCCGCCCATGCAACCGCTACATCAAGCAGTGCGTCGTATGAGGATTATATCTTTAACGAAAAAGATTTAAACTATTATTGGCGTGAATTTGCAGCTAATCTGCCGGTTGAAGAGAAAGCGAACTCGGCACGTATGATGAATATGCATCCGAAACTGCTGAATGATACTACTTTCGAAGTATTGGTAGACAACGAGATGGTAGAAAAATATATGACGCAGTTGGTTCAGGCAATTCAAAACCACTTGCGGGAACGTCTCCATAACCGAAAAATAACGATGACAATACGGGTAAGTGCCCCGACTGAAAACATACGTGCCTATAGCCATGTAGAACGTTTCCAGATGATGAGTAAAAAGAATCCCAATCTGCTAAAATTAAAAGAAGCATTGGGGCTGGAATTATCCTAAAGATATTTTGCTTCCACCGAAAGGAGTGAACGACTTTAAGTTCATCTTCCCCTTGGGTGGAAGCCCGCCGTTTATAAATCGTGGTTACGCAAACGATATTGCGCCAATTCTTCATATTTTGTTCCCGGACGTCCGTAATTGCAATACGGATAAATAGAGATGCCGCCACGTGGAGTAAAGATACCTGTTACTTCGATATATTTAGGCTCCATCAGTTTAATCAAGTCCTTCATAATGATATTTACACAATCTTCATGAAAATCGCCATGATTGCGAAAGCTGAACAGGTAAAGTTTCAGGCTCTTGCTCTCTACCATCTTCATGTCAGGCAGATAAGAAATACGAATCTCAGCAAAATCCGGCTGTCCGGTGATGGGGCAAAGACTGGTAAATTCGGGACAATTGAAACGCACCCAATAATCATTCCCGGGGTGCTTGTTAACAAAAGACTCCAGCACCTCAGGAGCATAATCCTGCTTGTATTCCGTCTTCTTTCCTAATATTGTCAGTTCATCTTTTCTTTCCATATAGTTATTATTTTTTAGTTTCAAGTAAATCACTTCTTACTTGCCAGATATTTTTCCAAACCTTCACGGCGAAGTTTGCACGCCGGACAATGTCCGCATCCATCACCCTGAATGCCATTATAACAAGTTAAAGTTTCCCTGCGAATCAAATCAAGAACTCCCAGTTCATCCGCCAGTGCCCATGTTTCTGCCTTGTCAATCCACATCAACGGAGTATGGAGAACAAATTGTTCGTCCATGGCAAGATTGAGTGTGACATTCAATGACTTGATAAAAGCATCCCGACAATCGGGATAACCGCTGAAATCAGTCTGAGACACACCGGTCACAATATGGTTAATGCCATGTTCGCGAGCATAAACAGCTGCAATGCTCAAGAAAAACAGGTTACGCCCCGGAACAAAAGTATTCGGGAAACTATCGGCCGGCTTATCCTGGTCCATTGCAATAGTGGTATCCGTCAATGAATTCTTACCCAAATGACCGATAAAAGAAACATCCATCGCTTCAAACTCTACTCCTGCCCCGGCAGCTATGGAACGTGCCAGTTCCACCTCTTTCACATGTTTTTGTCCGTAGACAAAACTCAACGCATATACTTTACTAAAATGTTTCTTTGCCCAAAACAGACAAGTAGTTGAGTCCTGCCCACCGCTGAACACAACCAATGCATCACTCCTATTCATGATTTATAGTTCTTTGATTTTTAATACATTGTAGGAAATATTCTCATCATAGACATCACTTCCGTCCACCTTCTTTATATAATTCACTACACGGATGGTAACAGGAAGGATAATGATTTCATAAACTGTTTTTAAAAGAGCTTGAAGAATCATCATTTTAATCAGCTCACTCACCGGCATCAACCCTCCGAAAGCAATCGGAAAGAAAATCAGCGAATCGGCACTTTCACCCACCAATGTAGAAGTGATGGCACGAAGTGAAAAATTCTTGCCTCCCGAAGCCAGTTTCATCTTACTCATGACATAAGCATTGAGAAAAGAACCAACCAAAAAGGCAGTCAAACTTGCCACAGCAATACGCGGTGCCATGCCGAAAACAAAATTAAATCCTTCTTCCCCTTCCCAAAAGGGTGCTGCAGGCATCATAATGGCAAGTTGCCCCAACGCGACAACCATAAAGTTCATGGCAAAACCCATCCAAATAATCAGTCTTGCTTTACGAAAGCCCCACACTTCGGCTATGCAGTCATTGATAATATAAGAAATAGGGAATACGACAAGCCCGGCAGTTGCAGTAATTTTCCAAATCCGGACTACCTTGGTTTCCAATAAGTTTGCTGCAACGAGACATACACAGAACAGTATGCCAAGCAACATAAAAGATACAGATACAGTGTTATTATTCTTCATTTTTCCTGTTTTTTACGTGGTGTTCTAGAATACACGACCGCTATTCACGGCATCATAC
>OGXU01001458.1_pt1 | contig 11524 bp, 8 predicted proteins | sample 1576381 | NCBI WGS metagenome assembly OGXU01 (sample SAMEA3541544, study PRJEB24748) | human gut metagenome | biome: human gut; feature: human-associated habitat; material: faeces | place: China | collected 2012 | reverse complement strand
CCCTTCAGGGAAATGATTCGTTGAAAGCAGATACGGTAACGGTACGCATTGATTCTATCGCACCGGTAAAGAAGAAACAACCACTCGATGCACCGGTTGTTTATGAATCTAACGACTCCACTGTCTTTACTTTGGGAGGAGCCGCTACACTTTATGGTAGCGGAAAAGTGAATTATCAGAACATCGAACTGGCTGCGGAAGTTATTTCGATGAATCTGGATAGTAGTACTGTGCATGCTTATGGTATCAAGGATACTACCGGAGTGGAAAAAGGTAAACCGGTATTTAAAGAAGGTGATACCTCGTATGATACGGAAACAATCCGATATAACTTCAAAACCAAGAAAGCGGGAATTACTGATATCGTCACCCAGCAGGGAGAAGGATATGTGACCGGAAGCAAGGCGAAGAAAGGGGCCAATGATGAAATTTTCATGGAGCATGGGCGTTATACAACCTGCGATCATCACGATCATCCCCACTTCTATATGCAGCTGACGAGAGCTAAGGTGCGCCCTAAAAAGAATGTAGTGACAGGACCTGCCTATCTGGTTGTGGAAGATGTGCCTCTGCCGTTGGCTGTGCCGTTCTTCTTCTTCCCATTCTCCAGCAGTTACTCTTCCGGTTTCATTATGCCGACTTATATGGATGACTCCAGCCGTGGTTTCGGTTTGGCAGAAGGAGGATATTACTTTGCCATGAGTGATATCATGGACTTGAAAATAACGGGAGATATCTTCACGAAAGGTTCATGGAGATTGTCCGGATTGACAAACTATAATAAACGATATAAATATTCCGGTACGCTGCAAGCGGATTATCAGGTCACCAAGACAGGAGATAAAGGGATGCCGGACTATGCAGTTGCTAAGGATTTTAAGGTAGTATGGAACCATCGTCAGGACGCCAAAGCCAGCCCGAACAGCACATTCTCCGCCAGTGTGAACTTCTCAACCAGTAGTTATGAACGTTCTAATATCAACAACCTTTATAATTCGCAGTTGTTGACTCAAAATACCAAAACATCAAGTATTAGTTATTCTCGTAGTTTTCCCGATATCGGTCTGACCTTATCCGGAACTACCAATATCGCACAGACAATGCGTGACTCTTCTATTGCGGTCACTTTGCCTGACTTGAATATTACGTTGAGCCGTCTGTTTCCGTTCAAGCGCAAGAAAGCGGCAGGAGCCGAACGTTGGTACGAAAAGATTTCCATTGGTTATACGGGACGTCTGACAAACAGTATCCGTACTAAAGATGACCATTTGTTCAAAGCCGGACTAAGCTCATGGGAGAATGCGATGAACCATAACATTCCTATCAGTGCTACTTTTACGCTGTTCAAATATTTGCAGGTCAATCCTTCTGTGAATTATACAGAACGATGGTACACCCGTAAAATCAATCAGCATTATAACGAAGATACTCACAGGCTGGAATCATTGCCGGGCGATTCTCTTAACGGCTTTTATCGTGTATCCAATTACTCGGCTAGTTTGGCTCTAAGTACGAAATTGTATGGTATGTATAAACCGATCTTTGCGAAGAAGAAGGAGATACAGATTCGTCACGTATTCACACCGCAGGTGAGTTTGAGTGGTGCTCCGGGATTTGGCAAGTACTGGGAAGAATATACCGATTATAATGGTAATACACAATATTATTCTCCTTTTACCAATCAGCCTTATGGCGTGCCTTCTCGTGAGGGGTCGGGAACGGTTAGTTTCTCGATAGCTAATAACTTGGAGATGAAGTATTATGACGCAAAGAATGATACAGTTAAGAAAGTTAGCCTTATTGATGATTTGAGTGCCAATATGTCCTATAATATGGCGGCAAAGGAAAGACCGTGGAGTGACTTAAGTATGAACCTCCGTCTGAAACTGACCAAGAATTATACTTTCAATATGAATGCCCAATTCGCTACGTATGCTTATACATTCGATAAAAGCGGTAATGTAGTGACCAGTAACCGTACAGAATGGTCGTATGGTCGTTTTGGGCGTTTCCAAGGATATGGTTCTTCTTTCAACTATACCTTTAATAATGACACATGGAAGAAATGGTTCGGTCCGAAAGAGGAGGATGAAAAAGGAAAAGATAAGAAGTCGGAGGATAGTGACGATGAAGAATCTGACGGAACGGAAGGAGATGGTACTACACCTAAGAAAGTAGAGAAAGCACAGGCAGACCCGGATGGTTATCAGGTGTTTAAGATGCCTTGGTCGTTGAGCCTTAGCTATTCGTTTAATATCCGTGAAGATAGGTCTAAGCCTATTAACCGTTATTCCATGCGATATCCTTATACGTATACGCATAACATCAATGCAAACGGAAATATAAAGATTTCTAATAACTGGTCGCTCTCGTTCAACTCGGGCTATGATTTTCAGGCAAAAGAGATTACGCAGACTTCTTGTACAATCTCCCGTGACTTGCACTGTTTCAACCTGTCCGCTAGTCTTTCTCCTTTCGGACGCTGGAAATATTACAATGTTACCATCCGTGCGAATGCAAGCATCTTGCAAGACTTGAAGTATGAGCAGAGAAGCCAAACGCAAAGTAACATTCAGTGGTACTAGGATAAGTTGAGAGTGGAGAGTTGAGAGTTGAGAGTGGAAATTCGGACGTGTAATTGTTTTGCTACAATATAGAAAAGAAAAATGGCTGCGCTATCATTCGACGAATAGTGCAGCCATTTTTTTTACTCTTTACTCTTTATTCTTAACTCTCAACTCTCCATTCTCAACTTCTCCAACTACCATGCGATTTCTGTTTTTCCATGGGTTTTCAGGTAATCGTTTGTACGGCTGAAATGTTTGTTTCCGAAGAAGCCGTTGTAAGCTGAAAGAGGAGAGGGGTGGGCAGAGGTGAGCACCAGATGCTTGTTGCGGTCGATAAACGCCCCTTTCTTTTGAGCGTATGATCCCCATAAGATAAATACCAGGTTTTCTTTTTCTTCTGCCAGGGCACGGATTGCAGCATCGGTAAATGTTTCCCAGCCACGATTCTGATGTGAACCTGCTTGGTGGGCACGTACCGTCAGAGTTGCGTTGAGTAATAATACTCCTTGTTCTGCCCAGCGAGTCAGGTTTCCCGTGGTCGGGGCATCTGAACCGATGTCGGCTTTGATTTCTTTGAATATGTTCACTAATGAAGGGGGAAAAGGCACTCCGTCGTTTACAGAGAAACAGAGACCATGTGCTTGTCCCGGTCCATGGTAAGGATCTTGTCCTATAATTACAACTTTCACTTTGTCGAAAGGACAAAGGTTGAAAGCATTGAAGATCAGTTTTCCCGGAGGGAAGATCTGATACTGGCTATATTCGCTTTTGACGAAATCGGTCAGTGTGCGAAAGTAGTCTTTGTCGAATTCGGGTTTTAAATGTGCTTTCCAGCTTTCTTCAATTTGTACGTTCATAGTTTGTTATATAAGGTGTATATCAAGTTCTTCACATTCTTTGCGCATATCTTCGGGCCAGATGCTGGCTTGTATCTCTCCAATGTGAGCTTTGCGAAGGTAGAACATACACAAGCGGGATTGTCCGATACCTCCTCCGATAGATAGTGGAAGGGTGTCATTCATCAATCGCTTGTGGAAATAAAGTTCCAGTCTTTTTTCTTCTTTTTCTTCTTTCAACTGACGTTGCAAGGCTTCTTTGTCAACACGGATTCCCATAGATGATAATTCGATGGAGCGTTGCAGTACATTGTCCCACAGAAGGAGGTCGCCGTTTAGTCCGGGCAAGTCGTTCAATCCTTTGGTTGTGTAGTCGTCATAGTCCGGTGCGCGTCCGTCGTGTTTCTTGCCGTCGCTAAGTTTGCAGCCTATGCCTATGATAAACACAGCTCCGTATTTCTGACAGATGGCATGTTCGCGACATTTGGGTTCCAGATCCGGATAAAGTTGGCGCAATTCTTCTGAATGGATGAAATGTAGCTTTTGTGGCAGGCACGGCTTGATTTGCGGATACATTTCGTATACCATATATTCTGTACGGATCATAGCTGCATAAATACGGTTGACGATCTCTTTCAGGAAGTTTACGTTCCGGTCTTCATTGGTGATGACACGTTCCCAGTCCCACTGGTCTACGTAGAGAGAATGCAGGTTGCCCAGTTCTTCGTCTGAACGGATTGCGTTCATATCCGTATAAATACCATATCCGGGTTCGATATGATAGTCAGCTAAGGTCAACCTTTTCCATTTAGCCAATGAATGAACCACTTCGGCTTGTGCATCGCCCAGATCTTTAATAGGGAAAGAAACGGGTCGTTCTATTCCGTTCAAATCGTCATTGATACCCATTCCTTTCAATACGAAAAGGGGGGCAGTCACACGTCTAAGGCGTAGCTCGGATGACAAGTTTAATTGGAAGAACTCTTTTATTTGCTTGATTCCCAGCTCGGTCTGTTTGAGGTCGAGTAGCGGATTATAGTTCTTAGGTTTTATCAAGTAACTCATAGGTTTGTTAAATGTTAATTGTCGGCAAAGATAGGAATAAAATTGATATATGTAATGGATATTCTCTAAAAGATTGTCAATTTGATAAAGTAAATGCTCTAAAGCATTTCAAAATAACAATGTCTTAACATGGGGAAGTGCCTTAAGAACTATAAAAAAAGAAGAATCATTAGGAAGATGAGAAGATTTTTTATACTTTTGTCCTCGCATTTAGAAAGAATGGCCCCGTAGCTTAGTGAATAGAGCGTCAGATTCCGGTTCTGAAGGTCGTGCGTTTGAATCGCACCGGGGTCACAGATGAATCCCTTGATAATCAGTAGATTATTGAGGGATTTCTTCTTTGTTATACCTTGTAGAACTGGGCTTAAAATGGTGGATTTACTCGTTGTAGTTGATAGTTGTTGGTTAATTGTTGGTGGAAAATATAATACCTAACATGCTGATGTTCAAGGTGACAGCTAGATTTAAAAGAGGTCGATAGCATCCGGATTGGTATAGACATCGTGCTGCATTCCGAATTCATGAATTTGTCCCGTCTCGGTGAATATTTTCACCCGATACGAGAAGCAGGGGGCGACAAGGGGATCGATCTCGAACATTGTATAATCGAAGCAGTAGAGCTTGTGATAAGAACTATGATAACGGTTACATCCACTATTGACCCCGTAATTATAAAAACACTTAGTGTAATTTCTGATTCCTTCCTTTCGAGCCAATTTACGCAACTGACTTTGCACCTCTTTATTATTGCAATAATCCGCATAATCCGATGTATTGTCGAGTGGAACTCCGTTTAATAGAATCTTGCCCTTGAAAAAATTAGCCGGAACCTCAGCTGGATCCGGATCGTCATAATCGTACTCTTTTTCTTTCGGCACGTAATCCCAATGCAAATTGAACTGCATCACCTCCTTTTCGGGGGAGACTAAAGCGACAAAGCCGATTTCATCCCAAAAATAGTTGTTATATCCCACATTGCCATCTTTTCCGTAAAGGATTCTATTTTCGGGTCCAAATATTTTAATAAGGGAATCAATGGGGATGCCTATCGAGAATACTTGCCCGTTGTAAGTTGCACATTTTTCTGTAAATACGAACAGATGCTCGGTATTGACCCCTTTGGCTTCGAGCTCTTTTTTCGTATAACCAGAGTTCATGTACCCGTTGTCAGCAACTTCACGATTACCAATTCCGATGCAGCCAACAACAAAAATAACCAATAAGGAAGAGAGAATTATTCTTTTCATAATCACTAATAGCCCAAGTTGGAAATAAGAATTTGCATCTTTAATATACTGCCCGTGGTTGGGGTAATTGCGTTTTTTAATTTTCTATTTATTCCTCTTTCAGATGGGAAGTGCAAATCAGCTGTTTGGCAGCGTTATCCGGGTTGTTGTCATCATAGAAATTCCAGTCTCTTTCCAGTCTTTTGGCTACATCAATTCCTGCTGTATAATAGAGATATTTGTTCTTTGCTACATCAAGAATACCGTAAGTAAGAATATCCTTTTCTTTTCCTTCTTTATCTGTATAGACGCTTTTTACTAATAATATCTTATATTTTCCATCTTCCCGAACACAGTATTCTTTATTGGCTTCCAACGTATATGTGCCGGAAACATCTGTCACATTGGAGGCGGCAGCGTCCATTTCTACAACAATTTGTTTGGGCTCTCCGGTAGTCGGAGTGTCTTTTGAGTCGTCATTGCAGGCAAACAGCAAAACAACGAATAGTAATTTAAGTAATTTCATCTTTGTATTTTTATTGTTTTTTGATTCTTTTCCTGGTGTGAATGTGTTTAATCAGAATTGTCAATTATGCAAATATACAACTTTCACATGATAAAAAAACAGTAATAGATAAAATCTTGTGTTCCATATTATTATCTGTAGTTGCATAATTTAGTCTAAAGAGAATGAAAAGTTGTTTTAGATGATTGAAATCTCATAGAAAATGCTAACTTTGTAACGATGAAGAAGTAAAAAAATGATGTTGATATAGTGTATTTATAGCTTTCCGGAAGTAGATATCTGACGATAAATTATATTAATCCCATAAATATAAATTAGAATGGAAGAAGCTAGAAAAAAGAAATGGGCTAGTGTGGCGCTGATTATCGGAGCTATTGGTTTTATCATTATTATGATTTACTTTACAGTTATTTCAAGTCTCAACATGTAAAACAGATCATTATGGCATTGAAAAATTGAAGCTTGGACATTTCGTTTGAATCTGTCCAAGCTTGTTTTTTTGTGGTTCTGAATGAGATTGACCGGTAATCTGGCAATGCCTCTTCTTTAGCTTCTTGAAACCTGAAGTCCCTTGTCAGAAAGCGTCATTTCTACAAAACGAGCGCGTGGGTTGGGAGCTTGTTCTGTCAATATCCGTCGGATCTGTCCGGCTGCTTGAGGGTCTTTGGCTACCATATATAAATAACCGCCGCCACCTGCGCCGGGGAGTTTGTATCCTAGGGTGTAATCTTTGATTTTCTCGATAATGGCTGCTACTGCCGGCGGATTGGTTCCGCAATCTAATGCCTGGTTTTGTATCCAGGTTTTGTCGACCAATCGACCGAAACTATCGAAGTTGCTGCGCAGGATAGCTTCACTCATATCCATTGCATGGGCTTTCATCTCGGCTAGCAAACTTAGATGTGGACCGGAATTGAGGAACATGGAACTGACGATTTCTGCCAGAATACTTTTGGCAGTACGGGTAATTCCTGTATAATATAACAGATGACAGTCGCGGTAGTCAGGATGAATAAAGAGTTGATCGGGTAACCAGCGCACTAATGGATGCTGTTCGAAACCTGCTTCGGATTGTAGCAGTTTAATGCCGGAAAAAACACCGCCATATTGATCCTGCCAACCTCCTCCTGTGGTCAGTAGTTGTTCCAATACTAATGTGTAACTACATATATCATTCTTGTCCCAAGCCAGTCCGCAGAAATCATTGATTGCTCCGAGCACGGTGGATGCCAGGATAGAACTGGTGCCCAAACCCGAGCCAGCAGGAATAGCAGCCAACAGGGTAATTTCAATTCCCGAGCCGAAAGCTTCCAGCTGTTTGGCTAAAGAAGGGTAGGATTCTGTTGAGAATGCCGGCGCGAAACCTGCCAACGTAAGGGCGGCTTTTGGGATGGAAAATGGAGAACCCACCTTTTTGTAATCTTGCAGTTCCTCATAATTTCGTATCACTTCCATTGCACCCATGTCGATGGAACGAAGGGTAATATGATATTCCTTGCAAGGTTTAACGTATACTTGCAGCGGCGGTTGACCGTTCAGTTCGATGGCAAGATTGACAACGCTTCCTCCTGAATAAAGAGAGTAGGGAGGAGTGTCCGTCCATCCTCCTGCCACATCAATGCGTACAGGGCTGCGGCTCCATACAATCTGATCGGAATAAACGTTGAGTGTGGGATGACTTTTACGTTCGTTCATCACTCCCAATAAACCGTCGCGGAGCAGTTGGAAGGCTGCCTGTTCTTCTTTTGCGCAATCTTTGTCTTCACGTAGTTTCATGATGCGTGCGCGAAGCATCCGGTTGTGTATCCGTAGCATGGGTGCGGCATCTTCTTGCAGGACATTGGGAGTATCCAGGTTGAAACGTACAAATTCGTTTGCGGCATCCAGTAAGTTAAGTTGATAGAATACGCTTTTTTCATAATTAGCCGCCAGTCCTTTCCAGTTCTCTTTACGGAAAGCGTTGCGCTGTTCATAAAGACGCTTGAGGTTGGCGCCTGCCGAGATTTCGTCGGCAGAAACTTTCTCTGCTTTGAGCCAACGTTTTTTCCCTTCTTCCAGTTGGGGCTCCGATGTCATCCAGCGCACTAATATGCCTAAATCTTCAACAGAAGTTACTTTGGGGAAGATAGATGCTGATTGTAAATCATCGGTGCGTCCTTTTATATCCTCCCAGGTAATTCCTCTTTCTTCCATCCAGCGGGTGAAAGGGATATTAAGATAGGTAGTCGTTGATTTGTCTAACGCTCCTTTGAACACATCATCCAATCCATACGGACGTGCAACAAAGTCATTGTCGCCGATAGGGATAATGTCGATGCAGACTCCATCCGGCAGGTTGATGTTCCATTGGTTTTCGGGAACTCCTGTTATTATTTGGCGGGAACCCAGTTTCCAGCCTTTTCCCACATGACTATTCTCAATCCATAAGTTGGCATTGTCTGCAGAAAGAGAAACTTGTGTGATAGAGTTCTGGATAAAGATAGCCGGATTCGGTTTTACTTTCCGGTGCATGATCCTTCTTTGATCGCGTACCTTGTCTTGTATGGCTAAAGTAGAAGAAATCAGTTCATGGCTTGTGCCATAATGATAGAATTCTCCACCGGGCAAAGGCAATATGGCTACGGATAATTGATTGATTTCTTCATCTTCCGTTTTGGGATGCTCTCCCAAAGCCAAGCCGTAGTCCGAGTATAAGTCATAATAATTAATATCATTAGTTCCTTCTTTTAATGACCGTTTCATCAATACTTCGATGGCGCGGTCACTCAAAATCCAGATACCGATGTCCATCAGGAAAAGATGAGTTTTCGATAATCCTTCTAACTCTTCAAGAGAAGGTTTCTGTAACATGAAGTCGAGAACCTCCGGCTTTTTCCGGTCGGAAACAAATACACCATGATGGGTTGCCAAGGAAGGATTTACCCATAAGCCGTAGCACACTACGTCTGCATTCGGAATATCCTGAAGTGGCTTTTCCGAACGGATATATACATCTCCGCTTGCGATCAGCGTATTCAGACCGGCCGGGGCCTGATTCATAATCCTTTCATAGAGCGGGAGCTGCAATGATAATAGATTCTGTCCGAGTTTTTGTCCTCTTTCCCAACTGAAGATCGGGATCGGAGTCAATATTTTGCCGGAAGGTCCGTAGCTGGGCAGGCGACGGCTTTGTCCGCCTGCATGGAGCAATATTCTTTTTTCATCTCCTATCCAGTTGCCGAAAGATTTTTGTGGCGCGAATGCCTGATGGCAGGCTTGCAATAACCATGTCGTTCCGCCGCCGGAGCCTAGTTTGCTCCCAATGGGGTCTGATGTACAAAACCAATCGGTATGGTTGACTTCTTCCAGTTCGTGGAAGCAATGGATCAAATTGGGTGGTAAGGATAATAACTTTTGCATAGTAGAATCTGCGTTGGCTTAGATGGAATCTAAGTGAATTAAACTCCTGTAAAAATACGATTTATATTCCTTCTTTTCAATGTTTTTCTCCTGTTTTGAAGAATAAATTATCTTTTCAGCTTTTAGGTGTTCTTTTCAAACAGCGTATCCCAATGGTCGCTTAGTGCTTGCATGGATGGCAGTAGCAGATCGGCTCCGGCATCCAGCAATACTTGTCCGTCCAAAGGACCTGTATTTACAGCTATTGTAAAGATACCCGCATTGTGTCCGGCTTCCACTCCTAACGGAGCGTTTTCTACTACGATGGCTTCATCAGCTTTAAGTCCGCCTTTTTTCAATGCCATCAGATACGGTTCGGGATTGGGCTTACCATATTTTACATCGAACGCTGTAACCATCAATTCTTTACGAAACATTCCCGGATAGTTGTGTTCCAACCGTTCGAGCAGGGATAGTTGGCCGGAACCAGTGACCACCATCGGAATCAGTCCATCCTTTTTTACTTTTTGTAGCAACTCCCATGCACCGGGCATACGTTTTGCTTCGGGATACGAATTGAACAAAACACTTTTCTCCTGATAGATACTTTCTATTTCTTCTTGGGTAGCTTCTCTGCCCAGTTCACGTTGGAAAACAATATTAATAGTGGAGGCTCCTGTCCGTCCTTCGTGCATATATGCTTCTTCGCGGCTAAGAGTGAGTCCATGAGATTTCATTACTGTATGCCAGGCTTCCGAATGATAGGGCATAGAGTCAAAAAGTACGCCGTCCATGTCAAACAGGACGGCTTTCAGTTTCTTTTTCATACTTTGGTACGTTGCAGAATCTTTTTAAGATGATATTTTATTTTTCTATAAGCATTTTCTTCAGATCAGACAGAGGAATAATCACATCGTATTGCTGACCGGATTCCTTGCCGATATATCTGTAAGCTATGCTTTTATTGTTATCTACACAGGTTTTGATGAATATCTGGGTGGCGGGATCGGTCTGACTTGCCAGTGTTGATACAATACCCTCTTTCACTTCTGCTGCGTTTTCTTCAATCTGGCTGATGGGACACAATTCTTCGTCCACACTGCATATATAAACAACCGATTCGCCTATGACCTCGATCTTTTCGAAAATGACTTCTTCGCTGGCTTGCATCGGGAATTGCAGGTTCGCCATTTTCAGTTGCGCTTCAAGCTTTGTTTGTCCGCTTTGTGCCGGATCGGCATTTGTATTAATCACTTCTTTCAGTTCTTCGGCGGTAAGTTCGCAAACCGCTTGTTCGCCCGACTTATTCCCTACAAATATCATGTGTAATCCGGAATTGCATTTTGCCATCAACTTGAGCATCTCTTTTACATCTGCTGCCGGATTTTGAAACATCATTGTGATAGATGATTTCATGCTTTCCGGATTGTCTTTCAATATCTTTATATTGGTAATCTCTTCGTTCATGTTCAGCGTGTACACTACGTTATTCCCGTCGTAGATGATGCTGGTGATCGTACCGACTGCTCCCATGTCTATCGGACACTGTTTGTTGGCTACTCCGATCACTGTCTTGAGTTTGGCTTCCTGGCAACCGGTCATTACGAGCATTAGCAATGATATGCTACATAATAATATGAATCCACTGGATTTCTTTAATAAATTTCCTGTCATTTTATTTGTTCTTTTTAGTTTGATTCGCTTAATCTACAGTTGTATATGAGGCAAAGATAACGATAAAAAACGAGAGATAAGTTAGAACGGGAAGATAGTTTAGTGATTACTTGCCATGTGGTATCTACTGCCAACTCTTGTCGTGTAGACTGTTCGGCACTACTGAATTGCGGCGTATTACTTGTATAATTATTTGTTGTTTAGAAGAATATGTGTATTTTTGTAACGTTATAAACTCGACGATAGCATGAA
>OGXU01001453.1_pt1 | contig 11555 bp, 10 predicted proteins | sample 1576381 | NCBI WGS metagenome assembly OGXU01 (sample SAMEA3541544, study PRJEB24748) | human gut metagenome | biome: human gut; feature: human-associated habitat; material: faeces | place: China | collected 2012 | reverse complement strand
TCCTCATTGCGGTATGAACCTGAAATTGGAGAATAGCAGGAAAAGGTTTGCAATATCTGCAACGGCACGTTTAACCTTGCCTTTTGTTTTACGCCACTCCTGTCCACCAAGCTTGTTTAACTTTGGTGGTTTAGCTTCACTATCAGCGTACTTTTGAATCATATCAAGCTGAGTTGCCAAAACATAAAGATTGCTGCCTCCTGCATATTCTATTTTAATATAGTCCTTTACCACATGGTCAACTTCTACTTTTTCAATTCCCTTATAGATTCCCAAACCGTGATTTTCGTGTACAACGTAATCTCCAATATTCAGGTCCGCAAAACTTGAAATAGTTGTTCCTGAATAGCCGTGTTTTTTTCTTTTACGTTTCTTCTTTTCCCCAAAAATATCTGTGTCAGAAATTGCCACAAATTTTATCATTGGGTAGGTAAAACCTTTTCGAAGGGAGCCTTTTACAATCATCACCTGGCCCGGCTGGACTTCTCTTTCGCTATCACTTTCAAAGAAAGCACTAATCTGAAAATCCCTTAAATCCTGGGCAAGTCTTTTCCCTCTTGTAGCTGATGATGTGACACCGGTTGCCCGATTTCTCGACAGACGCCACAGGTATAACGCTGACGGCCAATCTGGGTGACACTATCCAGTCGCCCGTAGGAAAAATAGTGGTCTCACCCACCTTATATTATACAGACAAGTGGTTCAACACACCGATTACGATACGCCGGCAGAGTACGGACACAATGGCCAGCCTATTCAGAAGCAACCTGAACATCAGCCAAGCTGAGAATGACGCCTCCATCCTCTACCTGTCACTCCGTGATTACTCCACCGCCCGTGCCGAAGATGTGCTCAATATGCTGATTACAGTGTATAATGAAGAGACTATCAAAGACAAGAACCAGATAGCCATCAATACCTCCAGCTTCATCAACGAGCGTCTGGTCATCATCGAAAAAGAACTGGGAGGCGTGGAAAACGAACTTCAGTCCTACAAACAGAACAATGACATCATCGATATCGGTTCAGCCGCTTCCATGTCCATGTCAGACAAACGGCAGTACAGTTCGACCACTCAGGAACTGGAATTACAGGCACGCATGGCACGCTACATCAAGAGCTACCTGGTGGACCCGTCCAAAGAAACCGAGCTTATCCCTTCAAACACCGGCATAGCCGACATCAACATTGAAACCCAGATAACGGCCTATAATGCCAACAAGTTGAAACGGGACAAACTGATAGAAGGAAGCAGCGACAAGAATCCCATCGTCCAGGAACTGAACAAGAATCTGATTGCCATGCGGCAGAATATCATCCGGGCCATCGACAATATGATTGTCAGCATCGACGTGAAACTGAACGAGGCACGAAGCAGGGCCGGAGAAGCCCAGTGGCGGGTAACCAACATACCTAGACAACAGCAGCAAATGCTTTCTATCGAACGTCAGCAACGCATCAAAGAGGAACTTTACCTCTATCTGCTGAACAAACGCGAAGAAAATGCGCTGAGCCAGGCCACCACCGAAACTGACGCCCGTGTGCTCGATCCTGCTGGAGGAGGGGATGCTCCGATTTCTCCCAACGGACGCAGCATGATCATGGCAGGTGTCATGAAAGGAATCGCCCTGCCGGCAATTGTCCTGCTATTGTTCCTGTTCTTCGATACCCGTATACGCAACCGCAAGGACATCGAGGATGCTGTAACCGTTCCTTTCCTGGGCGAAATACCCAAGGATTCATCCAAAGGGAAAACAGAGAATAAAGAAACGGCACATGGCATCGCTGTCCGTGCCCAAGGGCGTGACATTGTATCGGAAGCCTTCCGCATAATACGCACCAACATGGATTTTATGCGTGTCAAGTCAAAGAACATGCAAGTCGTCACTTTCAGCTCGTTCGGACCGGGTGCCGGCAAGACATACGTATCCAGCAATCTGGCAGCCAGCTTCGCGCAAACCGACAAGAAGGTCATCCTGATTGACATGGATATCCGTAAAGGGACTTTGACTTCACATACCCGCCTCCACACAAAGGAAAAAGGAATGACCTCTTTTCTGGCAGGCAAGGCCACAACGGATGAAATCATCAAGCACAACGAGATCTGTGAAAATCTGGATTTCATTCCGGCCGGTCCCATCGCCCCCAACCCGTCAGAGCTATTGCTCAGCGAACAACTGGAAGTACTGATAACCGAACTGCGCAACCGTTATGACTATATCTTTGTCGACAATGTGCCTGTAGGAGTGGTGGCCGATGCCGCCATTACCAACCGCATAGCCGACCTGACCATTTTCGTGGTACGGGTTGGCAAACTGGACCGCCGCATGTTACCGGAAGTGGAAAAAATTTATCGCAGCGGACAACTGAACAACATGTCGTTGGTACTTAACGGGGCCATAGTAAAGACAGGCGGATACGGAGGCTATGGATATGGTTACGGCTACGGCTATGGTTATGTGGATGGTTCCGAATCATGCTGGAAACGGCTGTTCAGAAAGAAATCCTAAAATCCCCCCAAAAAAGAAGTAGGATGTTTGGTATATTCAAGTCCAAATACAATTTGATTAATTCTGGTTTAATGAAGGGTATGACCGATGTCCATTCCCATGTTCTTCCGGGAGTGGACGACGGTTCGCCCGACATAAATGCCAGTCTGTCCCTGCTGCGCTATATGGAATCCATAGGGTTGCGGAAAGTGTGGCTCACCCCCCATATCATGGAAGATTATCCCACACCGAACAAGAAGCTGCGACAACAGCTCGACGTGTTGAAGGCGACCTATTCCGGCCCGTTGGATCTACGGCTGTCTTCCGAATATATGATGGATGCCGCTTTTACAAACAAGCTGGATGGAGAAGTGCTGCCTTTGGGCAGCAGCCACCTGCTGGTCGAGACATCCTACATGTACCCTCCTCCCGGTTTGCCGGATATCCTGATGAAAGTATGGAATGCCGGTTATCAACCGGTCATCGCCCACCCGGAGCGTTACCTGTACATGGAAGAAAAAGATTACCTTCTGCTGAAAGAGAAAGGTTACAGCTTTCAACTCAATCTGATGTCACTGAGCGGTTACTATGGCCCGCACCCCAAAGTGGTCAGCGAAAAGCTGTTAAAACAAAAAATGTACGATTTTGTGGGTACGGACCTGCACCATTTGGAGCGTTACCGGCCCATGCTTGACCAATTGAGGTTGACCCGAAGACAACTCGAAGCTTTAGAAGGTCTGATTGCTAACAATGCGCGTATTTAACTGTCTGTCGGGAGGTATCCTGTGCGGTCTGACACTGCTGTTGATATTTCTCCCCTGCTTCACTCCCGAGTGGGCCGGAAATCTTATCTTCATCAGTCTATCGGCGATTCCTATATGTATAGCCGATGGGATTATTTTCGCGATTCTGCTTTGGAAACATAATCGTTGGTGGATGCTTTACTTGCTTTTGCTATTAGGTAGTTCACCTATTCTATCCGGTTACTTTCCGCTTCATTTCCTACATAGAGAAGAAGTGCCAGATTCCAATCAGCTAAAACTGGTTTGCTGGAATGCCGAAGGGTTCAGACTGAACAAAGACACCCTGGCGAAGGCCATCCATAGCATTCGTATCCTGCAGCCCGGCATCGTCTGCCTGCAGGAACGTCCCCATACCAATCTTCTGGCATGGGACACCATCCGAGCTGCTTTTCCCGATTACCCCTATTGCATCGTCAACTCGCGGGAGGATGAAATTCTTAATCTGGCCGTCTTCAGCCGCTGGCCTGTCGGAAACGTTCAAGAGTACTACTTCCCGGACAGCTACAATAAGATGCTTCAAGCGGATATCCGGATGATAGGGCAAACTTTCCGGTTATTCAACGTCCATCTGCAAACTACCGGCATGAATGAATCATCCTCAATGAAAGACAGACTCCAGACGATGCGCCACCACGCCATCCGGCGTAACCGGCAAGCCGATCTCTTGGCAAACGCCATTGCCGAGAGTCCTTATCCGGTCATCGTGTGCGGTGATTTCAACGATACACCGGCTTCGTATGTTTACCGGAAAATCAGCCGGTCACTGCAGGATTGCTTCCTCCAGGCCGGCCGGACATGGAAAGGCAGCTACCAACGCTGGGGCGATTTTTTACGAATAGATTATACGCTCTGTTCACCTGCATTCCAAGTGAATTGTTACCAACTGGTTTCCAATCCCTGGAGCGACCACAAACAGCAGCACTGTGTGCTCTATCTGGACAAACGCTACTAAAAAACAAGATTTCAAAAAATGACTAAAGAAAACTGGACAATAGAAATAAAGCCAAAGAAAAAATGGCTGGATATAGATCTGAAAGGTATATGGCGGTACCGTGACCTATACTATATGTACGTGAAACGCGACATTGTCACCGTGTACAAACAAACTATTCTGGGTCCTCTCTGGTTCCTCATCCAACCGATCTTCACTACCGTGATGTATATGTTCATATTCGGTGGCCTGGCAGGTATCTCGACGGACGGAGTACCACAGCCTTTATTCTACATGGCAGGTATCATGCTGTGGAATTATTTCAGTTCCGCGTTCAACGTATCCTCCAATGTGTTCACGGCTAATGCGGGCGTGTTCGGCAAAGTCTACTTCCCCCGTCTGGTCGTGCCGTTGTCCGGCATCACCTCCAACCTAATCAAGTTCGGAATACAATTGTTGTTGTTCATTGCCATGTATCTCTATTTTTATGTGAAAGGAGCTTCACTGCATGTCAATGCCGCCCTGCTGTTGTTTCCGTTCCTGACATTTCTGATTGCATTCCATGCCATGTCGTGGGGGTTGATCGTATCGGCGCTGACCACCAAATACCGTGACCTCACCCAGTTGGTCACCTTCGGCCTGCAACTGTTCATGTATGCCACTCCGGTCATTTATCCGCTAAACGCAGCTCCGGAAAAATACCGTGACATCATCGCGCTCAACCCGTTGACCCCCATATTCGAGACCTTTAAATACAGCTGCATGGGGTGTGGTTCACTTGATTGGGGCGGATTGGCATATAGCACTTTGTTTATGCTCTCCACCCTGTTCTGCTCAGTAGTCATCTTCAGCCGGGTGGAACGCAATTTTATGGATACAGTGTAAGCAGCAGAATTAAAAAAAGAGAATAAGAATGAACGATATAGCAATCCGGTTTGACCATGTGGGCAAACTCTACAAACTCGGTCTGGTCGGCACCGGCACACTGAGCCACGACCTCAACCGCTGGTGGAAAACGACCATTCTCCGCCAGGAAGACCCCTATCTGAAGATAGGCGAAACCAACGACCGCAGCAAGAAAGGCGCGTCGGAATATGTCTGGGCGTTGAAAGACATCACCTTCGATGTGCATCAAGGCGATGTAGTAGGCATTATCGGAAAAAACGGTGCCGGGAAGTCCACCTTGTTGAAACTTCTGTCGCGTGTCACCTCCCCTACCACCGGAGCCATCCGTGCCCGTGGCCGCATTGCCTCTCTCTTGGAAGTCGGTACCGGTTTCCATCCGGAACTGACCGGCCGTGAGAACATCTACATGAACGGCTCCATCATGGGCATGACTCGCCACGAAATCTCCCACAAGTTGGACGAGATAGTCGACTTTGCCGGTGTGGAACGCTATGTAGATACCCCCGTAAAACGCTATTCCAGCGGCATGACCGTCCGTCTGGGCTTTGCCGTAGCCGCTTTTCTGGAACCGGAAATACTGGTAGTAGATGAGGTACTTGCCGTAGGTGATGCCGAATTCCAGAAGAAAGCTATCGGCAAGATGCAGGACGTGTCGAAAGGCGAAGGGAGGACGGTGTTGTTTGTGAGTCATAATATGGGTAGTATGCAACGGCTATGTTCACGTGGAGTATTATTGGAAAATGGGAAGGTTAAATATATGGGAAGCATATCCGATACCATCCGTACTTATCAAAGTGATGAAATCATTCAAAACTCATTTGAAGAAACTGACGGAAACAAACAAATACTCTATTTGAAAAAAGCCTCTGTTTCATCCAGCGATGGAAACATATTCTACAATTCTTCTACTATTAAAATAGAATTTGAAATATGCGTAAAGAAACATATTCCTTCTTTGGTTATTGGATTTAATCTATATAGCATCTTCCAATACCCACTGGCACGAGCCGACTACAATGATGAGAACAAAAAGACATCGCTAGAACCGGGAAGTTACCACTTTACTTTCGAGATTCCTCCTTACACCCTATCCAATGGAGAATATAAAATTGTTTTTGATGTGGCGGAAAGAAATGTAAAGTGCTACACAACAAAAAAGTCGCAATTGACATTCAATGTACTTCAAGGGGAAGATTGCTTCGGTAATGTATTTGCAGAAGATATTCCCATTAAGTCTTCTCTTATCAGAGAAAATTGGTTGAAAGAAATTAAAACATATTAAATCAGCATGAAATTATCTGTCGCACTTTGCACCTATTAATGATGAAAAATATATCAAAAAACAATTAGAATTTATTCTAAATCAAACATTACCTATAGATGAAATAATTATTTGCGATGATCGATCTCAAGATAACACTATACAACTAATTAAAGAATTAAAGATACGACAAAAAAATCATTCTTTCAGTTATGAACGTTCATTTATTAATCGTTTTTCAACTAATAGAAAGATAAAAAAGTCACAATATCCTAATTCACAATATAGTATTTTTCATGTCGCTGAGTTTTTATAATAAATGGAATAAACTTCAACCATCTATACTTTTGGGAGATTGGACATATGAATTCATAATTAAGGAAAGATTAAAAAGGAAACCATATTGAAGATACAAATTTCTCACACTTATTTCAAATTATAAAAAATGACAAAAGATCTCGTATCGATTGGAATACCTGCATACAAAGCTACATATTTAAAAGAAGCCATTGACTCTGTTTTAAATCAAACTTACACAAAGTTCGAACTGATCATAGTCAATGACAAATCTCCTGAGAACATAGAGGAAATTATTTCTACATATAACGACAAACGTATCAGATACTATAAAAATGAGGACAATTTAGGGAAAACCTCCATTGTCCTAAATTGGAACAAATGTCTTTCCTATGCTAATGGTGATTTTTTTGTACTACTATGCGATGATGACATTATGCTACCGAATTTCATTGCAACGATGCTTGGTTTAGTTAAAAGCCATCCACAATGCAATGTCTTTAAAACAAGAACGCTCCTTATTGACAGTAAAACCAATACAAACATAGGAAAATCTCCCTTGTTTCCTAAATATGAAACATTTGCTGATTTCCTTTCAAATACTATTATTGGAAAAAGAAAACATACAATATCGGAATTTTTTTATAGGACACAACATATTCAACAATTAGGAGGGTATCAAATTTATCCGGCAGGTTATTATGCTGATGATGCTTCCATCTTACTTTTCTGCAACAACAATGGAATTGCATCAACAGAAGAAAGCCTAATAGTTTATAGGAAAAGTGAAAATAACATTTCTTCAAGCTCATGTTGGAATGTAGAAAAATCCAAAGCTGCTTTAAAGTATTATCAATGGATTATTGATGAATTCCCCATGAAACAACAAGATGAGCAAATAATACAACAAAGACTTGATTTTGATTTGTATACTTATTTTTCAGCAGCATTAAATATTCATCAATCTATCCAAATATTAAATTGTATTCCAGTCAACATTTGGAATTGGAAAAAGAAATTATTATGTCTTTACAAGTTCATATTAAATTCTTATGCAAAGCAAATTAAATAATCTTCTTTTCCTCATCGAATCCCTATCTGGCGGTGGGGCAGAAAAGGTATTGACCACCTTGTTGCAACATCTCGACTCGAACAAATTTGATGTCACACTATGTTGCATCGTAGATTGCGGGAAATATGTAAACGATGTAAAGCCATACGTTCACTATACTTCTATATTGCCCAATCCAGAACAAATAAAAGGAATAAGGAAACTGATTTATCAACTCAAATACAAATTAATCTATTCGTGGCTTCCGTTACGATTGGTTTACAAATGGTTTGTTCCACATCATGCAGACGTGGAGATCGCTTTTGTGGAAGGATTTGCAACTAAACTATTGGCACATTCTACTAATAAACAGGCCAAAAAGATCGCTTGGGTACACACTGATTTTGAAAAACATCATTGGACTAATGTTATATTTAAGAATAAACAGAATGAAGAACAGACATATAGCCGATATCACCAAATTGTCACAGTTTCTGTTACTGTCCAAAAAGCCTTTATAAAAGCTTTCCCTTTAGTAAAAAGTTTAGTAAAAATCATTTATAACCCTATAGATCACGAAGACATTATAAAAAAAGGAAAGCAATACGAACCTTTGCCTTCCAAAAGCAAAATACGATTAATCAGCATTGGCAGACTGACCAAAGTTAAAGCATACAGCCGGTTGCTCCACATCGCTTTACGTTTGAAGCAATCCGGATACGCTTTCGAACTATGGATATTGGGAGATGGTGAAGAACGTGAAATGCTTCAACATTATATCTGCAAAAAACAGTTGGAAGATTGTGTTACTCTATGGGGATTCCAAACAAATCCATACGCCTTTATGACACAATCCGACTTGTTTGTCTGTTCTTCAATCAGCGAAGGGTATAGTACTGCGGTAACTGAAGCACTTATTTTGGGGCTTCCGGTTGTGACCACTGATTGCTCCGGTATGAATGAACTTCTGCAAGGAGAAAAGTATGGCATCATTACAGAGAATTCGGAAGCGACCTTGTTTGAAGGTATTAAACAACTACTCGACCATCCAGAGCAATTGTCACATTACAAAGAGAAGGTAATCAAACGAGGGAAGGAATTTACTTTGGAAGTATTGATGAAACCAATTGAAACATTATTAACTCGATGAAAAAAAAGATCCTTTTCTTTACTAACGGACTTTATGGTGGAGGAGCTGAACAAATTCTGCTGACGCTATTAACTCATATTGATTATACATTGTTCAACATTACATTATATAGTCTGACCAAAGATGATGTAACAAAAGAGTATCCCGAGCAAATTCATTACAACTACATCTTCCATCCAATTAGCGACCAAGACAATTGCTGGAGACGAATAACTAAAAAGATCATTAATAAATTCAAACACCTAATCTATCATCACTTTTCTGCCAAATTGTTTTACGCTCTTTTTGTCAAAGGGAATTACGACACCGAAGTAGCCTTTATTGAAGGATATGCCACCCGAATCGTTTCTGGATCTAACAACAAGCGATCTAAAAAGATCGCTTGGGTACATACTGATTTAAAAAACAATCATTGGACAACTATAGCATACAGAAGCTGTCAAGAAGAACAAGAGTCCTATCAACAATTCGACGAGGTTACTTCTGTCTCTTTGGATGTAAAAACAAGTTTCGACCTATTGTTTTCCCATCCCAACAGCACAGTCACTTACAATCCTATTGATGAAAACAAAATAAAACTACTAGCAGACAAATCTATCAATCCAATTTGCTGGTTAGAACAAGGATTGATAATGGTCACTATGGGAAGATTAGTACCACAAAAAGGTTACGACCGATTGCTTCCTATCATCAAAAGATTAAAAGACGAAGGTTTTCGTTTCTCACTAAATATTTTGGGAGAAGGAACCGACAGGGAAAAATTGGAACAGTACATCAAGCAACACCATTTAGAAACATGTGTCCGACTAAGCGGATTTCACACCAACCCCTATCCTTACTTGGCAAAAGCCGATTTATTTGTCTGTTCATCGCGGGCAGAAGGATATAGTACAGTAATCACAGAAGCATTAATTTTAGGCTTGCCCATTATTACAACTCGCTGTGCTGGTATGCAAGAATTATTAGGAGAAAATGGTGAGTTTGGACTTATCGTTGACAACAATGGCACATCGCTATACGAAGGACTTAAAACCCTATTGTCAAGTAATACCTGCTTAATGCATTACAAACAAAAATCTCAAGAAAAAGGTAGACAATTTGCTCTAAAGAATTTAGAACAAAAAGTCTACGAGAAATTGTAGTAAAAAGAACAAAAAACTCATTCTATCGGATTCGTACGATGATTTCTATCATAATACCTGTATATAACGTAAAACTCTACTTAGACAATTGTATTCAATCGGTTATCCAACAAAGCTATACAGATTTTGAATGTATCTTAGTAGATGATGGTTCTACGGATGGTAGTAGTGAAATATGTGACCAATGGGCAGAAAAAGATAACCGGATTATAATTGTCCATCAACCCAATGGAGGAGTATCATCCGCTCGAAACAAAGGATTGGAACAAGCAAAGGGAGAATATATCTGTTTTATTGATAGCGATGACTGGGTAGATGTTGATTATCTTTCGGCAATGATAAACAATTTGAAAGAGAAAGAAACTGATTTGATAATATGTGGATTGACTCAGGAATTCAAAGACAGGAATTGCATAGATTATATACCTCAACAGTCACTAAATTTCGAGTTAGGCTGCAATCATACAAACTATTTTGTAATGCTGAATGAACAGAACTTATTGTACGGACCAATTGTGAAACTATACAAAAACAACATCATACAGCATCATCAAATTTTGTTTGACCCACAAGTTTCATACGGTGAAGACCTTTTATTCAACTACCAATATTTGGAATATGCACACACCATTGCGTGCATAAACGAAAGTCATTATCATTATCGCATATTAGGTAGCGGAACCTTATCTAGTAAGTTTCGTCCCAAACAATTTGATACAGACTATCAACAATGGAAGATATTACAGTCTTTTTATCAAAGACATCATTTATGGTCATCAACGGCTCAGACTTATCTGTACAAACGACTGTGGGGTATTCTATACGATGGAATTTTTCTCTATCCACGTCTGCAAAATAAAAAAATCTCTTATCTACGAACTATTCTTGCGATACCGGAAATAAAAAAATTGAAAGATTTTACACAATGCTTTTCGTGCAGCAATTGGATCAAGCAGTCCATTCTGTATCGGTTATATCCTATATTCTATATTTATTTTTCAATCATTGCCAAAAGATGAAACTTTTATTATATCCTCACGGAGGTAGTGGCAACCACGGATGTGAAGCTATTGTACGTTCGACACTAAAAATGATACCGACAGCTACTCTATTTTCCAGCAACCCGGATGAAGACAAAAGATACGGTCTGGACGCCATCTGTACTCTTCGGGCAGCACAAGCACCAATGTCTCATCTCAGTTTGGCGTACTGGAAAGCCTTTATACGTTATCGCTTCGGAGACAAAGAAGCGTTCGACCGTACCAGTTTTCGCTCTATTTTTCAAGAAGCCAACTCAGATAGTTATGCTTTGTCTATCGGTGGGGACAATTATTGCTACGGAGTGCCTGTTTTCATTTATTTGGTCAACAAACAGCTTCGAAAACAAGGGATAAAGACTATCTTGTGGGGATGTTCCGTTGAGCCGGAAGTTCTAAAAGGCGATATACTGAATGATTTACGTTCCTACACCCATATCTTTGCCCGTGAAAGCATCACGTATGAAGCCATGAAAGAAAAAGGGATA